>ENA-ORBV01000475-ORBV01000475.1-microbial-mat-metagenome-genome-assembly--contig:-NODE-475-length-91568-cov-16.563968_pt1 | contig 91568 bp, 94 predicted proteins | sample MGYA00237777_ERZ505514 | MGnify/ENA primary metagenome ERZ505514 (study PRJEB26160, sample SAMN06269048) | microbial mat metagenome | isolation source: Oligotrophic lake microbial mat | place...
TCGATCCTCGACGCTTTTACTAGTGAGATCAGGACTCTCGCCGAACTGCTGCTGATTATTTTCTGCTGGTGATTACTCAGTGTGCTGAGGGATGACCCGCGCGCCATCTTCACTGCCGCTTCAAAGGCGCAAGAGATCGCCGACTGGATGCACGCACAGCAAGTGGCAACAATTACCTAGACGCCAGCGGCGGTGCGCGTTTGACGCTCAACAACATAACCGCGGTGATGACAGCGAAGACGATGCCCGCGACAAAAGTCGCCTCAGGCCCGACGCCGTCCCACAACAGACCCGCAGCGACGCTGGCGATCAGCAACGCGAGGCCGGTCGCGAGATTGAACAACCCGAACGCCGAGCCTCTGAGCTCGGAAGGGGCATGGTCTGCAACAAGCTTGGCCAGCAGGCCTTGAGTCAGCGCCATATGGGCGCCCCAAAGAGCAATACCGGCGAAGGCGCCGGCCAGCCCAGGGCCGAACGCGAGCGCAAGGTCCGCCGCAACGAGCGCGGCAATGCCCCACAGGAGGAGCGTCCGCGCCGGCAGGCGATCAGAAAGCGCACCTGCGGGATAAGCGCCGATGGAATACACGACATTCATCACCACCAGCACGAGCGGCGCCAACATCAACGGCAAGCCCTGGTCAAACGCCCGCAGCACGAGAAACGCTTCGCTGAAACGCGCGAGCGTGAACACGACGCCAAGTGCAACGATGCTCCAGAACGCCGGCGGCAGGCGCTTCAGGTCGGGAAACCGGATCGGCGCACGCGCCTGGTCGGGACCGACTGCGCGGTCCTCGACGCCGACCACGACGCAAACAACGGCGAGCACGGCCGGGATTAGGGCGACCCAGAAGACGGCCCGCATGTTGTCGGCGAAGAGCGCCATCAGCGCGATCGCCATGAGAGGACCGGCGAACGCCCCGGCTGTGTCAAGCGCTTGCCTTAGGCCAAAAGCGCGCCCGCGAATCTCACTCGGCGTCACGTCAGCGATGAGCGCATCTCGCGGCGCACCCCGCAGGCCCTTGCCGATCCGATCGGCCAAACGCGCGCCGAACACCAAAGCGGGCGAGCTGGCGATGGCGAAAAGCGGTTTTGACAGCGCGCCAAGACCATAACCCAGAAGGATGAGCGGCTTGCGCCGCCCGATGCGATCTGAAATGTAGCCGGAGAACACTTTTGAGATCGCCGCAGTCGATTCCGCCACGCCATCAATGATCCCGACCAGCGCCACGCTGGCGCCGAGCGTCGTGGTCAGGAAGAGCGGCAGCAGGGCGTGGATCGTCTCCGACGAAACGTCCATGAAAAAACTGACCAGCCCCAGCGCCCAGACCGTGCGCGGGATGGCGGCACGGCTGCGCGCGCGGGACGCTTCAGACATGCAAGGCTCCTCCGTTAGCTCTGTGCAGACCCGCCGTCACCGCCATAGCACAGCGTCCTAGCGATGACGCTATCACGCGCTTGAACTGGCTAAGCGCCACGCCGCAACGCTCCCCGCACCACACGCTCAGCACCAGCTAAGAAACTAGAATGTCGCGCGACCTGCCTACGGGTCGCGCGACATTCTGCAAGACTCGGCGCGGGTCTTGCTGGCTGCCTCATCGTGGTCACCATGATGCTGCTTCGCCTGCACACGCGCACCATCGCGCTCTGCGCGCTCGTGCCTGCGGCGCTTGTCGCGGCAAGCGGCGACGGCTTGCGCGATCGCATCCTCTACAATCCGAGCAACTCCATTTCCCGCGGCTTTTACGCGCGCATTGACGGGAGCATCGACCGCGGCGCCTTGGTCACGGTTCGAGCACTGGACGTCTCCCCCGCTTACGCCGCGATGCGCGACTTCACAGATCCGAGAGACCGGTTCATCAAGCGGGTCGCGGCGACCTCCGGACAGGTCGTGTGCGCGCGCGGAGGCGATCTCTTTATTGATGGTGAACTCGCCGCGCGACGCGCCCAATACGATGCAGAGGGACGACGTTTGCCGACATGGTCGGGATGCCGGACCTTGAACACCGACGGAATCCTGCTGCTCGGCGACACGCCCGATAGCTTTGATGGACGTTATTGGGGACCAATCTCGCGGCGATTGGTGGAAGGCGTCTGGCGGCCGTTTCCCGGCTAAGGGCTTGACCGGGAAATCGTCCGCCCGAGATGAGTCCCCCGCTGGAGCACATGACTCTCACCTTCGTACTTCTAGGCCTATTGCTATTTGCGCTGGCGATGCTCCGCCGTGCTGCCGCCATCGCCCTTGCGGTGCTCATCGGCTGGGAAAGGTGGAGCACACGCGACCTGTCCACGACCTGCGTGGCGGCGACAGCGGCTTTTCTGGAGCGATCCTCGTTACCGATATCGGCGCCCACTCTAGCTCGCGCGGCTTTCGGTTGACGACACTTGGCGTGGAAACCGTTGCGACGAGCATGACGAGTGGTCTGCTCGTTTTCGTGGCGTTACTGACCTGCATTCAGTGATGGCGCGCGTCGTTGTCTCAGCTGCAGCGGGGCTGATAGGCACTGGTCTGATCCTGCGTTGGCGCAATTCTCGTCGCTGATTCACACCAACCGCGCGTTCACCTGCGAGACGTATGCTGTCTCCAGAAAAGCGTGCGGAGGTATGATGAAAACGTGAGAGGGATGCATGAAGGTCTTAGGGCTAGATAAGAGACGACCTGCGGTCGCTCAAAACGCTGACGCGCAAAGCATCTCACGCAGGTCGCGCGCCACCTCACGGGTCGCGCGGCGGGCCGCGGCAGAACTCAACGCCGAACACGGCCAAAGCATGAGTCAGCTATGACAGCGACCAGCTTCGATCAATTGCTGCGCGCCTCTCGTCTCGCCTCCCCGGCGATCGGCCCCGACAAATTCATGGTGGGTCGATCAATCATTATGACACGCGCAGATCGCGATCGACTCGTCGGCAAGGTCAAGGAGGGGCGCGCTAAATCGAGTGGCGGTGCGCCCCCGCGCGGCGTCAAACTCTCGCGTCGCCTGGACAAGCGCACGGCGCTTCTGCGGGGCCACGGCAACGGAGACGCTTCGGCCTTCGCGCCATCGGGTTTCGACACCCGCCAGCGTGTTGTGGTGAAGGTGCATTATTTCAACCACGCTTCCGGCGGCGGCGCCGGCCTTAACGCGCACGCGCGCTACGTGGCCCGCGACGCCGCGACCCGTGACGACCTGCGCGACGCCGATGCAGTTGCGCGCGGCGAGCCTACTGAAACGAAGCGCGAGGCTGAGCTCCAAGCCGAAGCGCATGCCGCCTATCTGTCGCGCGGCCGTTCGCAAGCATCGGTGTTCTACGACAGCGAGAGCGGCGGCGTGGACGGCGCAGCGAGGGCGGAGGCCTGGGCGCGTTCAGACAAGCGCCACTTCCGCGTCGTGCTGAGCGCTGAGAATGGCGCCAAGCTGACCGATCTGCCGGCCTATACGCGCGAGGTGATGGCGCGCGCAGGCGCCTCGATCGGGACCAAGCTGCACTGGATCGCCGTGGACCACCACGACACCGACAACCCGCACACCCACATCATCATCCGAGGGCGGCGCGCCAACGGCCAGGACCTCGTCTTGCCCAAGGATTTCGTGAAGCACGGCTTTCGCGGCATTGCTCGCGACGTGGCGACAGAATGGCTCGGCGCGCGCACGGCGGCGGATGAGCGCCAAGCGCTTGATCGCGAAGTGACCCGCCACGCCCCGACGCGGCTCGACCGGATGATCGAAGCACAACTGCCCCAAGACAGGACAATACGCATTGCGGGACTCGCGGCGCCCGGCGGCGACCCGTCCACGACCCTCGCGCTCAAAGAGCGTGCACGCGAGTTGCAGCGTATGGGGCTTGCGCAAGAGGTGAAGCGAAACGTGCTGGCGTTTCAGCCGGATTGGCGGGATCGCCTACAAGCGATGGAGTTGCACCTCGATATTCGCAAACGCGTGGTTCTGGAGCGGACGGTGCAAATGCGCGTGGCGTTCGAGCGCGAGGTAACGGCGATGACCCGCGGATTGTTAGGCCGCTGAGGCTCCCGCCCTACCATTCTCGCCGCGACTTTTCTTTCCGACCTGTTAATACCTAAATGGGGAGAAGCACTGTGGACGGTCGGGCACCGAGCATAGATTCCGCGTGGGCGTGGCTAGTCGGTCTTGTGCCGTCTGAGTGGAGACCGGCGCTCGGGATTTTCGCCGGCGTCATCATCCTGCTGTGGCTCGTAATAAATGGCCTCAAAACCATTCTCGAGCTCATCAAGGCTTGGCAGGAGCTTCAGCGGCGGCGCGCGCGCGCCAGCGAACCAAAGCCTGAAATCGGGCCACTTCCCGCCCCGCGTGTCAGCGTGTGGACGCCGCCAATTCATTCACCACCGCGACCGAAGATGGTCGAAAATGGCGGCAAGCCGATCGTGACCACGGCCAACATGAAGGGCGGCGTCGGCAAGACCACGCTCACGGCAAACCTCGCTGCGCATCTCGATGCACAGGGCCAAAAGGTGTTGCTGATCGACCTTGATTATCAGGGATCGCTTTCCCAGACCGCGTTGGCGGCGGCAAACATCTCGCGCATGGGGTCTGTCGTTGATGATCTCATTCGCGGCAACAAATCTATGGGCGCGATCTTGGAAGCGTCGCAGACGCTGACGCCCGCACTCTCAAACTCGCGCATCCTCACCTGCTACTACGAATTCTCGGATACCGAGACGCACGAGATGGTGGATTGGCTGGTCGCTATTCGTGAAGGTAAGCCAACCGATGACGTGCGATTCCGGCTCACCCAGCTCTTGCAGGACGAGGCGGTGCAAGCGCATTACGACGTAGTGCTGATTGATGCTCCTCCCCGCTTTTCTACGGGCACGATCAACGCTCTTTGCGCGAGCACGCACCTCATTATCCCCACTGTGTTGGATCAGATGTCGGCAGAAGCCGTCATCTACTTCTCGCGCGATGTCGCAGCAATGAAACGCGATCTCTTCCCGCAGCTGCGGCTCGTCGGCGTAGTGCCGACGCTTGTTCACCAAGCGGTTGGGTTCACGCCTCGGGAACAGGAAATCATCGACGGGATTAACACGGCGTTGCGTCCGTACTGGGGCGTCAACAAAGCCGTCCTGGAAGACGCCTTCGTGCCGCGAAAGAACTGGATCGGCGATATCTCAGGCACCGGAATTGGATATTTCGATGCGGGGCAGTCGAGGCACACTCGTGAGATTCGTGCTATCTTCGATCGCGTTGGCTCCGCAATCGGGAAACATATTTGGCCATGACGCCCAGACAAGCAGCTAAGGAGATCGTTGCACTTCTCAAAGAAGCAGAAGACGTGACTGCGCCTTCCGCTGAATTACGCGCCTTTCTCGACGATCTTGCAAAGTCGCCGGGGCTTAAGAAGCCGCGCGTTAACCGCAGGACAACTGCCGGAGGCGGAACCTCGGTCGGTACGACACCGAGAGTCGGTGAGCGTACGAAACGACCGACCGAGGCTGAGATGGCGCAGACAATCGAAGAGCTGGCAAAAAAGCTGAACGATGCTTTTAACAGTGACGAGCGCTTTGAAGCCGTCATGACTGAAGTTGAAGCGCAGCCCCTCACCAAGTCGAATGTGGTGACGCTTTATCAGCGCGTGTTCAAGAGCGCTCGCGCGCCGTCAACTTCGCTCACAAAACCCGAGCTATTTAATGCGCTACGCAAGGCGCGTATTAAACAGGTGCGCGGGCAGTCCTAATCGCTGAGCCTACCGGGTTTTTCGAGGCGCCAACACGCGACCCGACGGCCTCATATTCGTCACGCGCGGTGTGGGCAGGGCGAGTGTCTCGCTGAGCTTTTCGAATCCACATTTCAAACATAGGAGGTGATCGGCGGTTGCGCCTCTTGCTGGCGCTTCGCCATGTCGGTGAGCCACGTTTCGAGCTTGGCGACTTCGTCGACCAAGGCTGCATGCGGGATCGTTTCGGGGTTGAGGGTTTCAGCGGACGCGTGGAGGTCCTCTGAGAGCCGCCGCCGTGCAGCTGTCACCGTTCTCACGTCCTCTTCGGTGAGGACAGCGAGCTTGTAGAGGCTCGTGCCCTTGATCTGGTTGTCGAAGCGGCCAAGTACAGGGAAGACGAAATCGGCGATGCCCTGATCCCACGCTTCGCGCAGCTGCTCGATGACGCCTTTGCAGAAGATCGTGCGCTTGACGTCGGCCCAGTGTTCGAAATGGCCCTTCTCGCCTTTCAATTCCGAGCGCAGCGCATTGGCGAGCTGCAGCGCGGACTTGGCCTTCGCCGGCAGCTCACCCTCGATATAGCCAGGACGTTCAAGCTTCCGCTGCACGGTCTGATACATGACCGGCCGCCCTTGCGCTTCCGCTTCTTCGATGCGGCGGGCTAAGCCGCGCGTGGCAAAGACGCGCATCGTCGAATGAGTCGAGGATGTGGGGCGCATGCTCCAAGGCTTGTGCATCCAGAGCGCCCTGACGTCCATTTCCCCCAAGACGACGCTGAGCCCAGAAGAGTGATCGGCATCAAGGTGCGTATTGAGCGTGTTATTGACAAGGTTGGCGCCACATGCGGCGGATCAGGCCGACTAGGCGCGCGCCGGAGTCCGGTGAATCGCGCCGACATTATAGCACAAAGCAGGAACATTGAGCACGGTTCGATGCCTTCCCGCCGCTTGCCGTTACGGGCCGAATCTGCACCATAATGGTGCATCTTGACATTACACCATAAAGGTGTCATTTCTGCATGACCGAGAAACGCAAACCGACCTACGACCTGGAGGCGTTCAAGGCCACTTTCAGCACTGAGGATGGCCTGAACCTGACCGGTACGGCGTTGAAAGATGCCGCATCATTAGGTTTTGGAAGAACGGAGATCGTCGCCACGATCCAGACGATGGAGAGAACGCACTTCTACAAGTCGATGACGTCGCTTCGCGATCATCGAATTTGGCAGGACGTTTACCATGTCCCATCGGATGTCGGGGCGCTCTACGTGAAGTTCACGGCCGACGTGGTCACGGAGTTTATGTTGCTGTCGTTCAAGGAGAAGGACAATGGCTGATCCAGTTTGTCCCGAAACTGGGGCGCCGATGCACCGCAACGCGCGGCCAATGACGCTGGCCTATAAGGATCGGTCGATCACGTTCGAAATGCCTGGTTGGTACTGCACGGAGTCCGAGGAAAGCACCCATACCGGCGAAGACATGAAAGTGTCCGACCGGATGCTAAATCTTCTCAAGGCCAGGGTCGAGGGCCTGCTCGAGCCCGAGCAAATCCGAAGCATCCGCAAGAAGCTCGGGCTCAGTCAGGCTGACGCCGGTCAGGTTATCGGCGGAGGTCCGCGCGCGTTTCAGAAATATGAGGCTGGTGATCTGCTTCCGAGCCGAGCGATCAGCAGCGCGCTTCTGCTGCTAGATCATGATCCGAATGCGCTTCGCATACTGGAGCAGCACGGCAAGTCAGCCGCCTAAGACCGCATTGGCGATTAAGTGAGTCAGATGTATCTGCTACTAGGCGACCATCCCGCGCGGCCTCTCTCGGCGCGCCGCAACACGCGGCGAGTGAGCATCTCAAGCCGTCTCATCGCCTGTTGCAAGCCGTCTCGGACCGTGTCTTTGAGGCGATCTTGATTTTTGCTACCAATATGCTACCAAATTGCCTTCGATGCGGAAGCTGGCTTCTGCATCGACTAGATTCGATCTGTTATCATTGAAGAAAATGGTGGGCGCGACAGGGATTGAACCTGTGACCCCTCCCGTGTGAAGGGAGTGCTCTCCCGCTGAGCTACGCGCCCCCGGACCCGCTAGGGTCGCAGAGGGCGCGGACCATGATGCGCGGCCTTGCCTGCGTCAAGCGGCGCATAGCGCCAGACTTGACCTTCGGCTCCGTTGCTGCGCAATTGCGAACGGTTCTTAATTTCCACGTCGCCGGAGGCGCACCTTGTCCTTTTCCCTGAGCCGCCGGGCCTTTGGCCTCGGCGTATCCGCAGCCGCCCTCGCCGCCTGTTCGCCCGGCGGCGGCGGCGGTGGCAATGTCGTCAACGTCTATTCGGCCCGGCACTACGACGTCGACCGCACGCTCTATGACAGCTTCGAGCAAGCCACAGGGATCGCGGTGCGCGTGCTCTCTGCCAACGCCGAACAATTACTTGAGCGGCTGCGCGCTGAAGGTGAAGCCACCGCGGCTGATCTCGTGATCGCCGCCGACGCCGGCAATCTCTGGCGCATCAAGGACGCAGGGCTCTTGCAGAACGTAACGACCCCGGCGCTGGAAGCTGGCGTCCCGGCGCGGTTACGCGATCCGGAGGGCGCCTATTGGGGGTTCACCAAGCGCGCGCGTGTCATCATCTATCGCAAGGACGCGGTGCAGCCGGAAGAAGTCGCCTCCTACGACAATCTCGCCGACGCGCGCTTCCGCGGCCAGATCGTGATGCGCTCGTCGACCAATACGTATCAGCTCTCGACGCTCTCTTCGCGCATTGAACGCCTCGGGGCCGAGAATGCGCGCGCTTGGGCGGCGGCGGTGCGCGGCAATTTCGCGCGCGACCCACAAGGCAGCGACACCGATCAGATCAAAGCCGTGGCCGCGGGCGAAGCGCAGGCAACGGTGTGCAACCACTATTATTACTTCCGCCTGATGCGCTCGGAAGATCCGGCTGACCGCGAGATCGTGGCCAAAACCGGGATCATCTTCCCGGATCAGGCCGGGGCTGGAACGCACGTGAACATTAGCGGCGGCGGCGTCACCACCCATGCCAAGAACCGCGACGGGGCGGTGCAATTGCTGGAATATCTGGTCAGCGACGAGGCGCAGACGACGATCGCGCCGCTCAATGTCGAGTTTCCGATCCGCTCGGAGATCGCGCCGGCGCCGGACCTCGCCGCGATCGGCGCGTTCAAAGAAGAAGACATCCCGCTTGACGCGCTCGGCCGCCACCAAGCGGAAGCCGCGCGCATCTTCGAAGAAGTGGGTTGGCTCTAACACCGACAGCATGACTCGCAACGCCCTTGCCGCGCGCGGCGCCAACATAGACGGCGTCGCGTTGGTGGCGGCGCTGGCGACGATCATCTGCGCCGCGCCGGCGATTGCGGTGATCGGTCTTGCGCTCGCGCGCAGCGACGGCGGCGCGGATTTCGGCGGCGACCTGCTCGCAAACGGCGCGTTCGGCACTGGCGCGTTGATGGCGGCCGGCGGCCTTGGCGCGATCGTGTTCGGCGCGGCGTCGGCGGCCTTGGTGAGCTTGTGCCGCTTTCCGGGGCGCGGGCTGTTCGAGTGGCTGCTGGTCGTGCCGTTGGCGGCGCCGAGCTACATTCTGGCCTACGCCTATGCGAGCCTCACATGGGCCGGCGGCGTCAGCCCGCTGCGTATCGAAGGCTTCTGGGGCGCGGCGTTTATCTACGCGGTTGGGCTATACCCGTACGTCTATCTCGCCGCCCGCGCGGCGTTCGTCAGCCAATCGCTCGGCGCGCTGGAAGCGGCGCGGACGTTGGGGGCGAAGCCGGGAAACGTATTCTGGCGCGTCGCCCTGCCGATGGCGCGGCCAGCTATCGCCGCGGGCGGTGCGCTTGCGATGATGGAGATCGCCGCCGATTACGGCGCTGCGCACCATTTTGGGCTGACAACTTTATCGACGGCGATCTTCCGCGCCTGGTACGCGCATGGCGCGCCAAGCATGGCGCTGCAAATTTCCGCGGTGTTGTTGCTCGGCGCGCTCGTCTTTCTGATCCTGGAGCGGCGGGCGCGCGGGCGGGCATCGTTCGCCGCCGCTCTTACCCGCGCCAAGCCGGCGCCGCGATATCAGCTCGCGGCTTTGCCCGCGCTCGGCGCGGTCGCGCTGTGCGGCGGCTTGGTAGCATCTGGCGCGCTGTTGCCGCTGGCGTGGCTGCTGCGGCTAGCGCTGTTGCACGCCAATGTCGAAGACGTGGCCGGGCCGTTCCTCAATTCGATGCTGCTCTCCGGGGGCGGCGCGCTGGTGACGCTGGCGCTAGCAGCGGCGATCGCGGTCGCGGCGCGTCGCGCGAACGCGTTTGGCAAGGCTTCGCTCTACGCGGCAGCCGCGGGCTATGCGGCGCCAGGTGCGGTGATCGCGATGGGCGCGCTGGCGCTATTTGGACTGGCGCGCGAAGCGGGATGGATCGGCGGGCTGGGGCCAGCCTTGGCCGTAACGGCGCTGATCTGGACTTATGCAGCGCGCTTTGCGTCCGCCGGCGTGCAGCCGATCGATGCGGGGCTGACTCGCTTGTCGAAGGGCCTCGACGCTTCGGCGCGGACGTTGGGTGCGGGACCTTGGCGGCGGTTTGCGCGTGTAGATCTGCCAATCGCGGCGCCAAGCCTTGCGGCGGCGGCGCTGATCCTGTTCGTGGAAATCCTGAAGGAGCTTCCCGCCACCTTGATCCTGCGCCCGTTCAATTTCGACACGCTCGCCGTGAAAGCTTATTCGTACGCCAGCGACGAACGCTTGCTCGAAGCGGCGGCGCCGGCGCTGCTGATTTTTCTCGTCGGCCTCGCACCTATTCTCATCCTGACGCGCGGCATCGGCCAGGTGGGTCGGCGATGAGCAGCGTTACACTCTCGAACGTGAAGCGCGCTTACGATGGCGCGTGGGCGCTGAACGATGTGTCGCTAAAAGCGCCGGATGGCCAAGTGCTCGCGCTGCTCGGCCCTTCGGGCTCAGGCAAGTCCACGATCCTGCGCTTGATCGCGGGGCTGGAGCCGCTCGACGGCGGCGAAATCCGGTTAGGCGACGAGACTGTCTCCACGCCCTCGCACACGCTGCCCGCCGAAGCACGGCGCGTCGGCATGGTGTTTCAGGATTTTGCGCTGTTTCCGCATTTAAACGCCGGCGCCAATGTCGCCTTCGGGCTCGACAAACTTGGCCGCGCCGAGCGCGACGCGAAAGCGCTGCAATGGCTGGACCGCGTTGGCCTGAAACACCGCGCGGGCGCCTTCCCGCATGAGCTCTCCGGCGGCGAACAACAGCGCGTTGCGCTGGCCCGCGCGCTGGCGCCGGCGCCGCGGGCGGTGTTGCTGGACGAGCCCTTCTCCGGCCTCGATCCGGTGCTGCGCGCTGAATTGCGTGACGCAACTCTCGCGACGTTGGCGGAAGCACGCACGACGACGCTGTTCGTCACCCACGACGCGGAGGATGCGCTGCAGGTGGCCGACTGCCTGGCTATTTTGAAAGCCGGCAAGCTGCTGCAGTCCGGCCCGCCGCGCGAGGCTTACGATCGGCCGGCGTCAATCGATGCGGCGGCGGCGCTGGGCACGATCAATCTGCATCGCGGGCGCGTCGAGAACGCCGCGGTGACTACACCGTTCGGCGCTGTGGCCGCAGCGCATCTGGCGCAGGGCGCGTCCGCCGACGTCGCGGTACGCGCCGAGGCGCTGCGTCTCGCGCCGGGCGAAGGCGCGCGCGTGCTCAGCGTGCGGCCGCACGGCGCGCACGATCTGGTGCGTATAGAAGCTCAAGGCTTGGTGTGGCGCGCTTTGATCCCGGCGCGTACGGCGCTTGGCGAGACCGTCAGCGTCGAAATTCAGACGGCCGGGGCGTTCACGTTTTCGGCTTGAGCCGGTTCGAGGTCGGGCTCGTCGTCGGTCGGCTTGCGGACGATGAAGCGGCGGCGTTCCAAACGCCGTTGCGCTAGCAAGCGCAGACGCATCCGCCAAGCTTCTGCTTCCCACGCCAGCTCGCGCGCGGCCCCAACATCAAGGCCGCCGGCGCCAGCCAAGTGCTCGCCCAGTTGCTTGAAGCTTTGACGCGCCGTGCCAAGAAACTCGTCGGTGAGGTCTTCGTCCTCTTCGATGCGCAGGCCCGCGTCAGTGAAGAATTGCAGCAGATCGCCGTGCGCGCGGATGTGCGGCTCAACGAAGGAAGAAGCGAACGCCGTCGCCATCTCGGCGGCGCGTAAGCCCACATAGCATTCGATCACCGCGCTCGCGCCCGGTTTCAAACATTTCATGATCTGCTGCGCCAAGTGCGGCGGGTAGCTGCAATAGGCAAAATCGTCAGTGCTCAAAAGGCCATCATAATGATTAGGCGTGAACACGTGCGCTTCGAGATCGATGCGCGTGGCGGTCACGCGATCGTCGAGCTTGGCTTTGGCGATATCGTTGGTCAGCGCTTCGAAGGTTTCCTCGCGCCACTCGAACACCTCGATCTTGCCAGGGTGCGCGGCGGCGACGGCGGCAAGCGGACCAACACGGCCCGGACCGAGCAGCGCCAGCACGCCGTCCGGCGCGAGGCCAATGCGCGCAGGCTCAAGCTTGTCAGCGGTGCTATCGCCCGGACGGATGCGGCCTTCGCCCCAAAGGATCGCGAGCGCGGCGAGCCGCGGCGGCAGCTCGTATTCGGGCTGATCGAATAATTCGTCGTCTGCATCGCCGGTTTCGTTGGCGACGCTCTCGATATCGGCGATGGCGGCAGTTTCGTCGAAAGCTTCGCCTTCCCACCAGGCGCGGAAGCGCGCGCGCGTGAGCGCAAGCCGACGTTTGTCGAACAAGGCGTTAAGAGCGACAGCCATAGCCAGCCGACGCTAGCCCAATCCCGTTAACGATTTGCTTGGACGACTGGGATCAGTGGCGGCGACTGGGACGGAAAAGGCGCCTCGGAATCCTCAATGAAGGCCAGAATGTCCGCGAAAACGACTTCCCGCTGCAGATCGCGCAGCAGCCAGTGGTACCCATTTTCATAAAGCACGGTGCGAACGTCAGGCGGCAACCGGCGCGCCGCGGCGAGCGCCGAGGCGCGCGGAATGATCTGGTCGTGTTGACCGTAGAGGAAAAGCACCTCGCCCTGGAGGTTGGCCGCGCGCTCATTGGCGCGCTCCATCAGGCTCACCAGGCCATAAACGGTGTCGATGCGCGTGGACCAGATCATGTAAGGCGCGCGCCCGGCTTGCAGGAGCGCTTCTTGATTGTCCGATGCGGTGACGCGGCGAACGACGTTGCGCGGCGGCTGCACGGCGCGCCATGGAAATGTGTGCGCGCCGATCCAAAGCGTCGCCGCGTACGCATCTGGCAGCGTCGACCAGCCCCATACGGCCGGCGCCACCAGGACAACACGATCAACCTCCGGCGCGCCTTCGGCGCCAAAGGTGGCGATGGCGGTGGCCGCGCCCATGCTGTCGCCGACGACGTTGATCGTCGCATTCGGGTGCGTGTGACGCGCGACGGAGATGGCGGTGCGGAGATCTTCGGTCATCAACCGCTCGCCGCCCCAGATACCTCGATTGGGCGAGCGGCCAAAGCCGCGCGCATCGTAGGCGTAAACGGCGACGCCGCGTTCGGCGAACCACGGGCCAGCGAGATAGAACGTGTTGGCGTAATCGTTCATGCCGTGAAGGGCGATGATAACGTGGCTCGGTTCTTCCGGCGGTAGCCACGCGGTGAGCCCAAGCTCGGCGCCGTCGAAGGAGACGAAGTGCTCAGCGGCGACATCGAAGCGCGGCCCCTGAAACGAGGCGGTCGGCGAGCCCATGCGTTGCACTGTGGGCACGCACGCGGCTAGCGCGATCATCGCAAGACTGAGGAAACCCGCCGCCGCAATTCGGGCAAGAGATCCGTTTCGAACCAGGGATTGCGCTTCAGCCATGCACTATTCCGCCACGAAGGATGCGGCAAAGGCATGACATTGGTCGGATAGTCGCGCCAGGCGCGCACCGTCTCCCCCAATGTCCGCTTCACCTCGGCGCCCAGATGATAGCGCTGTGCGTATGATCCGACGAGAAGGGTCAGCTCCACTTTTTTCAGGTTTTGCAGGAGGCGCCCTCGCCAAAGCGGCACGCATTCGCGGCGCGGCGGCAAATCAGCGCCCTTTATCGTTCCGGGATAGCAAAAACCCATCGCCGCCACGGCGATGTTGCGTCGGTTGTAAAACGTCTCGCGGTCCATCTGCAGCCAGTCGCGCAGGCGATCGCCGCTCGGATCGTTCCAGGGAATGCCGCTCTCATGCACGCGCCGACCAGGCGCCTGCCCCGCGATGAGAATGCGCGCGCTCGGATGCACCCACACCACCGGGCGCGGTTCGTGCGGCAATGCGCATGCCCGGCAGGCGGTGATCTCGCTGACGAGCGTATCGAGCGCTGACGCCTTGACCGGCATCAGCGTGGGGTAGCGAAACCAACAACGCCGTGTCCACAGCGCGGCGCAGTGTCCGCGCGGGCGATTAGAGGTTGGCGTGCGCGGCGGCCAGCCCTTACCTTAATGGTGATGCACCACACACCGCTTATCGCCACGATCGCCGCAGGTTTCGTCTTCGCCTTTATTCTAGGCATGATCGCAAACCGGCTGAAGTTTCCGCCGATCGTTGGCTATCTCGCAGCCGGCATTCTGGTCGGACCGTTTACACCGGGCTTCGTCGCCAATGCAGAACTCGCGGCGGAACTGGCGGAGATCGGCGTTATTCTACTGATGTTCGGCGTCGGTCTGCACTTTTCTTACAAAGACCTCTTCGCGGTGCGGAACATAGCCATTCCGGGCGCAGTCGCGCAGATCGCGGTTGCGACCGTGATGGGGATGGGCCTTTCGTATTTTCTAGGCTGGCCGCTCGCCGGCGGTTTGGTGTTCGGCCTCGCGCTCTCTGTCGCCAGCACCGTGGTGCTATTACGCGCGCTAGAAGAGCGGCAACTTCTCGACACGCGCAGCGGCCACGTCGCCATCGGCTGGCTGATCGTCGAAGACATCGCGATGATTTTCGCGCTGGTGCTGCTGCCAGTGCTGGCGCAGGTGCTGCCGGGGATGGAACCCGCGCCGGGGGCGCTTAGTACTTCGCCGGCGGACGTCACGGCGCCCGAAGGCAATCTGTGGGTTTCGCTGGCGCTGACGTTCGGCAAGCTCGCAGCCTTCGTGGCGCTTACCTTCATCGTCGGCCGCCGTGTTATTCCGTGGGCTTTGGGACGCGTCGCCGGCACCGGCTCGCGCGAACTCTTCACGCTGGCGGTGCTGGCGATTGGCATCGGCGTCGCTTACGGCGCGGCGCTTTTGTTCGACGTTTCGTTCGCGCTGGGCGCCTTCTTCGCCGGCATGATCCTGAAGGAATCCGAACTCAGTCAGCAGGCGGCCGAAAACACGCTGCCGCTGCGCGACGCGTTCGCGGTGCTGTTTTTCGTGTCCGTCGGCATGCTGTTCAACCCCATGGTGCTGATCGAGCAACCGCTGGCGGTGCTAGCGACCTTGTTCATCATCGTCGTCGGCAAATCAGTCGCCGCGTTCCTGATCGTGCGCGCGTTCCGCTTTCCCACCGACACGGCGCTGCTGATCTCGGCAAGCTTGGCGCAGATCGGCGAATTCTCGTTCATTCTGATCACGCTCGGCCTCAGCCTCAATCTCATCCCGCCGCTCGCGCGCGATCTGGTGCTTGCCGGCGCGATCCTATCGATCATGCTCAATCCGGCGATTTTCGTGGTCGCTTCGAAGCTGCGGGCGCGCCGTCTGGCGCGCGAGGCCGCCAAGGAGACGGAGCCGCCGAGCCCCGTCGCCATCATCGATATGCCGCGGCGGGTGATCGAGAAGGATCACGTGGTTGTCGTCGGCTATGGCCGCGTCGGCCGGCGCGTGGCAGACGCGCTGAAAGCCCAAGGCTTGCCGGTCGTCGTCGTGGAATCTGACATGGGCCGGGTTGAGGCCATTCGCGCGGACGGTGGCTCAGCCATCCTCGGCAACGCTGTGCGCGACGACGTGCTGCGCGCCGCCGGCATTGAAGTCGCGCGCCACTTGCTGGTGGCGGTGCCGAATGGGCTGGAAGCCGGCGAGATCGTCGCGCATGCGCGACGGATGAAGCCGGACCTGCGCATCGTGGCGCGCGCGCATCTCGATGCCGAAGTCGACCACATCAAGGCCAGCGGCGCCGATCGCGTCATCATGGGCGAGCGCGAAATTGCACGACTGATGCTGGCTGATTTGGAACCGCGCGACGCGCCGGCCTGAGGCTTAGCTGCCCCGCTTCATCATTTCGCGCGCGATGATCAGGCGTTGGATTTCGCTGGTGCCTTCGTAGAGGCGAAATATCCGCACATCGCGGTAGAAGCGCTCGATGCCGTGATCGGCGACGTAGCCCGAGCCGCCGAAAATCTGCACGGCGCGATCGGCGACGCGTCCCACCATCTCCGATGCAAAGAGCTTTGCGCAAGCGGCGTCCATGGTGACATCCTCGCCGGCGTCGCGCTTGCGTGCGGCGTCCAGCACCATGGCGCGGGCGGCGTTGGCTTCGGCGCGGCAATCGGCGAGTTGGGCTTGGATCATCTGGAAGTTTGCGATCGGCTGGCCGAATTGCTTGCGCTCGGCGGCATAGCGGACGCTTTCCTCGATCAGGCGCTCAGCGACGCCGACGCACACCGATGAAATATGCAAGCGCCCGCGATCGAGCACCTGCATGGCGATCCGGAAACCTTGCCCCTCTTCGCCGAGCCGATGATCAATCGGCACGCGCACATTGTCGAAATTGACGTCGCAGATATGGGCGCCTTGCTGGCCCATTTTCTTCTCGGGCTTGCCGACGGAAACACCCGGCAAATCGCTCGGCACGACGAACGCGGACACGCCGGCGCCGCCCTTCACGTCGGGATTGGTGCGCGCCATGACGGTGAACAGCGAGGCGCGGTTGGCGTTGGTGATATAGCGCTTCGAGCCGCTGATGACGTAATGGTCGCCAGCCAGTTCCGCCTTGGTGCGCACGGCGCCTGAATCGGAGCCCGCTTCCGGCTCAGTCAGCGCGAATGAAGTGACGAGTTCGCCCGAGGCGATCCCCGGCAGCCATTTCTGTTTTTGCGCCTCGGTCCCGAACATAACGAGGCCCTGGCTGCCGATCCCAACATTGGTGCCGAACGCCGAGCGAAACGCCGGCGAGCAGCGGCAGAACTCGAACATCGTCCGGCACTCTTCCTCCATCGAGAGGCCGAGGCCGCCGTATTCCTCCGGGATCGACAGGCCGAACAGGCCAAGCGCGCGCATCTCCGCCAGCGCGTCAGCTGGGATGGCGTCGTCCTCCGCCACTTTCGGCTCGAGCGGGATCAGCCGCTCGTTCACGAAGCGGCGCACGGCGGTGAGGAGTTGGTCTAGCGTTTCCTGATCGTGCACGTGGTGGTCCTATTCCTTGCGGCTTGCCCGATAGCATGCCAGCACCCGGCCCCGGAGGGAATTGCATGAGCGAGATGGCGCCAAGCGAGGGGATCACCGCCCCCATCGTGCTGACGGAGGGGCAATTTGCCGGTTGGAGCACGTGGAGCGGCGGCGCCGATCCCTACGAAACCGCCATCGGCCCGTTCTGTTTCAAGATCGAGGACGGGCGCGCGCGTTCCGCCTTCCAACCCCGCCCCGAGCACTTGAACGGCGGCGGCACGATCCATGGCGGGGCACTGATGAGCTTCGCCGACTTTTCGCTTTTCTCCATCGCGCACAGCGAGTTGCGTGACGTGAAGGCCGTCACGCTCACTTGTAATTGCGAGTTCATCTCGGCCGGCGGCCTTGATGGGTGGGTGGAGTCACAAGGCGAAGTGTTGCGCGAAACCCGCTCCATTATTTTTGTGCGCGGGCTGGTGACACAAGCATCGCAACCCCTGCTTGCTTTTTCCGGCGCGCTCAAGAAGATCAATTCGATGCCGCGATGAGCGGCGCGACCTGGGGAAGCCATGATGCGATCACCAGCGGCCGCTTTTGACTTGCGCATTGCGTTGTCACGCGAACTACAAGCGGCGATCGATGAACTCGACACTTCGCTGGAGCGGCCAAAAGCCGTCCACCGTTGCCGCGTGCGCGTAAAACGCGCGCGCGCTCTCGCCCGCATCGGACGGGCGTGCGCGCCGGGGCTTTCCACCGTGTTCAACGATACGGCGCGCGGTGTGATGCGCACCTTGGGACACGCGCGCAATCTCGATGCGCTGGCGAACGCTTCGCGCGACGTCGGCAAACGGTCGCGCGGGCGAACCGCAGCGGCGCTGGCGCGATTAGCGGCGGCGCTGGAAGCTGAGCGCGCAATGATCCCTGGGCCGGATATGGCCTCGGTCCGTGTCGGGCTCAGAGATCTGTTGGCGCTCGCGCAGGTGTGGCCGCCGGCCTCGCCCCGGCAAATCAAGCGCGGCGCAGAACGCATCGCGCGGCGGGCGCGGCGCGCTTACAAGAGCGGGCGCGGCGCCAATGCAGTGGTCGAGCGCCATGAGTGGCGCAAGCGCGAGAAGGACCGCCTGTTCGCGGCGACCTTGCTCGATGATTCATGGCGGGGCCCGCGCCGGCGCAAAGCCAGCGAAAAACTGGACGATGCGCTCGGGCTGGAACACGACGTACGCTTACTGTTGGCGAGGGTAGCGGCGGCGCCTGCCATAGCCGGTGAAGACGACGCAGCTGAGCGCGCGGCGAAGGCGTTGCGCAAAACCTGCAAGCGCTTGGCCAATAAGGCAGGGAACCTCGGCGCGCGCGTCCACGCCGGCGGCGCTTAAGGAACGTTCACACTCGGCCTGTAGTCTTCGCGGCGATGGCTCCGCACGCGCGACTTTTTACACGCTTCGCAACAACGATCTCAAAGTGGACCGGTCGGCCGGTCGCTTTCATCATGTGCTGTTTGCTGGTGGTGTTCTGGGCGACACTCGGCCCGGTGTTCGGTTTTTCCGACACGTGGCAGCTGGTGATCAACACGACGACGACGATCGTCACCTTCCTGATGGTGTTCTTGATTCAGAACACTCAGAACCGCGACAACGCCGCCATTCAAGCCAAACTCGACGAAATCATCCGCACCAGCGATTCCGACAACAAGTTCATCGGCATCGAGCACCTCAGCGACGAGGAGCTGGAACAGATCCTGCTTGAGGTGGAAGAAAGCGCTGCGAAATTGCACCAGGAACGGCGTAAACGCTCAGGCGCGCCTTCAAAGCACCACCCGCCGCCTAAGGCCCGGCCCTGAGCCCTGCACTGTCCTAGCGCCAGCTTGACGAACAGCGGCGTAGCTGGGCATCAGCCTCGCTGAACGCGAGGAGTTTCCCATGTCCGATATCCGCTTCGACGGCCAAGTCGTCATTGTCACCGGCGCCGGCGGCGGCCTCGGGCGCAGTCACGCACTCGAGTTCGCGCGCCGGGGCGCCAAGGTGGTGGTGAACGATCTGGGCGGCACACTGGATGGATCCGGCGGCTCGTCAGCCGCAGCGGAAGCCGTCGTCGCTGAAATCGTCGCCGCCGGCGGCGAAGCCATAGCGGACGGCGCATCAGTGACGAATGATGCGGGCGTCGCCGCCATGGTCGAGCGCACGATCGCCAAATGGGGCCGCATCGACGTGCTCATCGCCAATGCCGGAATCCTGCGTGACAAGAGCTTCGCCAAGCTCGACCTCGCTGACTTCGCCGCCGTAGTCGACGTCCACCTCATGGGAGCTGTGAAGCCGATCAAGGCGATGTGGGAGATCATGCGCACGCAGAATTACGGGCGCATCGTCGTGACCACCTCATCCACCGGACTCTATGGCAATTTCGGCCAGAGCAATTACGGCGCGGCGAAGCTTTCGCTCGTCGGACTAATGAACACGCTGAAGCTGGAAGGCGCCAAGAACAACATCCGCTTCAACGCCATCTCGCCGGTCGCTGCGACGCGCATGACCGACAATCTGATGCCGCCGGAAATGCTAGCCAAGCTCGGCCCCGAGCACGTGACGCCGGGCGTCATCTATTTGGCGTCGGAAGATGCGCCGAACGGCGCGATACTCACAGCCGGCGCCGGCGTGTTCGCGTTGGCGCAAATTGTCGAAACCGAGGGCGCATTCCTCGGCAGCGCCGCGCGCGCTGAAGACGTGCGCGACCAATGGACCCAGATAACTGATCCCACCGGCGCCGAGGCGTACATGGCGGGCGCCGGTCAAACACAGAAATTCCTCCGCAAATCAGCTGACTGAAATTCGCCTAACAGGCGAGTTCCGACTGGCGCATACGGGTCACAGGCGCGGTGCTCTAGCCGCAATTCGCGCTTTTGATGTGCCATTGCGCGTTCGGTCGTTTAGGAAGCCCGCCTGATGGGGCTCTGGATCATCCTCGTGCTGCAGATTGCAGCGACCGGCCTCGGGTTCGTCGTACTCTGGCGGCGACAGCGCTCGCTTGGCGACGAAGTCGTGCGACTGCGCGAAGCCCTGAGCGCTGTGGAGCACGAGCGCGCCGTGCCACGACAACGCGCGCGCGTGGGCCAAGGCAGCGTCGTAACACCGGTCGACGCCGAGATTGTCACCATCGAAACCTCGGCGGCCCGCGCGGCGCGGGCTTGGAGCCTGCCGAACACGCCACTGCAGTTCGGCGCCACCGAAGTGCAACCCGACACTCTGCGGGGCCTGATCCTCGGTGCTGTCGCCGGCGCACCTGCGCTTGGGTTCTTCCTGAGCGTATCGACGCCGCTAATTGTGGCCGCTGGGTTGCTTGTGTCGCTTGCGATGACCCTACTCGGCTTGCGCTACGAATGGCGCGCCTCGGCATGGGCTGGCGTGGTGACGGGCGCAGGCTGGGCGCTGCTCGGATTCGTGCTAGGCGCGGCGCAAGCGGCGCCTGTCATCTATTCGGCGCTCGCGGCGTTTTGCGGTGTTGCCGGATTAGTGCACGCACATCTGCGCCGTGCAACACCCGGCGCCGTCACAGCGCTCAGCATGGCCACACTGGTGTTGGCGCTGGCGAGTCAGATCGGGATCATCGGTCCGGCAGGCGCTGCGTTCGGCGTCATCGTAGCTGCTGCCGCAATCATCGGCGCAATCAGCTTACGGCTGGAAGCATTGCATCTCGCCGGCTTCGGCGCAGCGTTGATCGGGCTTTTCGTGCTCAGCGGACAAGACGCCGCCGCGATCTGGTTTACACCGGCGACGAGTTGGGCTGGCGCGCTGTTCTTGGCGATCGCATTGGTTCGTGTGCCGCATCTGGGCGCACGGGGCGTGGCTCTAGCCGGCACTGGCGCTCTGGCGCCGTTGTTGGCGATTGGCGCGCTGCACTTTGCCAATCATGGATTGGCGGATCGCTTTGCGGCCGCTGGGTCTTTTGCGGTGCTTTCCGCCGCCCTGGGCGGCCTTATCGCGCTTGCGGCGATACGTCGGCCTGGCGGCTTGGCGGCGCTGAAGGTCACGCTTTGGGTGTTGGCGATTGGCGCCTTCGCAGCGATCAGCGCGGCCATCATTTTGGCTTTGCCGTCACCCTTGGCCGCGCCGGCCTTTGCAGCGCTTGCGCTGAGTTTAACAGTGCTGAATGCGCGCGTACCGGACGCGGCTTGGCGCGCCTTCACCTGCATCGCCGCTGTTTGCGCCGCGGCGAATACCTTCGACGCCGCACGGCTTCTGTTGGAGGAAGCGCCGGCTTGGGCGCCTTCGGTGCTCGTGGCGGCCGGCATTGCCCTGCCGGCGCTGCTGGCGGCTGTCGGCGCTCTCTTCGCTGGTCGCGCCGGCGCGACATTCACAGCTGGCTTGCTTGAAATCATCGCCTTCACGCTTTTTATCAGCGCCGCGAACCTAATGGTGCGGCTCTTTTTCTCGGATGGCGCGACCCTGCTTGCATCGATCGGTTTCGTTGAAACCGGCATGCACATTGCGACCTGGCTGGCTGCGTCCTTGTTGATCGCGGTGCGCTCCCGGCGCGGGGCCGGTACGGCGCGAATGGGCGCCGCCACTGCGTTCGGCTTGGCAGGGCTCGGCGCGGCCGCGTTTGCCGGCGTACTTTGGCTCACGCCGTAATGGAGCGCGCGCGAAGCCGTGCCTTCGCCGCTATCTTACGCGCCGCTCGGCTTCCTAGCGCCGGCAGTTCTTTTCTGGGCGCACTGGGTGTTCTGGCGCGCGCGCGGCGCGGAAGTGCGCACGCGCGTCGTGTTTGCCGCCGGCGCCGCGATGACTGCCGCGTTCGTCGCACTGGAAGTGCTGCGCAGCGAAGGCATGCCAAGCTGGGCCAGCGCTTTGATCGCAGCGGTGGCGTTCGCGCTGGCGATCATCATCAACTTCGCGCCGGGCGTTGTCGGCAGCGGGCCGCGCCGGTCATACAGCGAAGAAAATTTCCATCGAAATCGGCGTCGCCAGAAGTGAGTTGATGCGCGGCATCGCGCGCTGCATGTGCAGCGTGTCGGCATGGCGCTCAAACGCTTCCATGTTGGTGAACTGCGCGTGCACGGCAAAGTGTGTGCGCGTGCCGATCATGCGGGTGACGACGTAGGAACCGCAGCCATCTTCGGCGCCGCGCACTTCACTGGCGAAATCGCGAAGCAAAGATTCGAACACGTCATCTAAACCCGGCCGCGTCTCGGCGCGCAAAATCGCGCAGATGCCCGGAGAGTCATTGAAGCGGTCGAGATCGACCTTGCTTGGTTCAGCCCAGCCCATTTTACACGTACACCGCCCCCCGGCGGCACCCTCAGCCCCAACTCGTTCATGTTAGGCGCCAAGGCTTAGGCCGCGCAACAGCGGCGCTCAGCTACCCCAGCAGGCGTAAGCGACTTCCTTCATCTTCTGCGCGCTGCCTGCGAGATAGGTATGCGTCTGACCGTTGACGGTGACGGACACGCGGTCGGTCGGCTGCACTGCAGCCAGAATGGGCGGGCGCTGTGGGAGATTAATTGTGACGGCGGCGTTGCGGCCGCGACCGCTGATTTCCATCGGAACATTGACCGTCATCACCCCGATGCCGACAGCGGCTACGTTCGCGCGGCGCCCAGCGCGGGCCAGCGTGTAATCTGTGACGATGATGGCGCCCTCGGGCGGACGGCAGGTGAAGGTGGCGGTGACGCGGTTGCGGTCATCGCGCTGCGTGGCGGTGGCGACGCCATCAATGTAGGCGTACTGCCAGCCTTCATCAGCGAAGCTGACGCCCGGCGCCGCCAAGGTGAGAGCGCATAAAGAAGCAGCGAGCAGTTTCCGCATCCGACCTGTCTCCGTCCCGGTGTCCCAAGGGCGGTGCATAGCATGCCCCGCGCCGTTGGTGCGATGCCCTATGACGGTTGAAGCTTCGTAATGATCAGCGAATTAAAGGTTCGCCCTGCTCCAGATCGAGCAAGCTTTTCTTGCGGTCCATGCCCCCGCCATACCCGGTTAGGCTGCCATTGGCGCCGATGACGCGATGACAGGGTATAATGATGGAGATCGGGTTGCGACCATTGGCGAGGCCGACGGCGCGGGGAGCCTGTGGAGAACCTATCGCCGCCGCCAGTTGCCCATACGAGCGCGTGACCCCGTACGGGATCGTCAGCAGCGCCTGCCAGACGCGCTGCTGGAACGGCGTGCCCTTGGGCGCGAGCGGCAGATCGAATGCACGCAGTTTACCGGCGAAGTAGGAGTCGAGCTGGCGGCGCGCGGTGTCGAGCAGCTTGTCGTTCCCGACAGGCGCCCGCGTGTACGCATAGCGCGGGTTCTCGAACTGCAGATCGGTAAGCGCCGCGCCGTTCGAGATCAGCGTGAGCGGGCCGACGGGACTTTCATAAACCGTGGAAACGATCATGGCCGGATGCCTTTCTTCGCGGCGCGCCGCCACAGCCGGATCGCCGCGTACGCGCGCCAAGGTTTCAGGTGTTCGAGTGTCTCGCCCTTGCGGCCGAGCGCGTTGATCAGCGCGATGTCCGTCGCGGGATAAGCATCGGGATCGCCGAGCGCGCGCAGCGCCACGTATTCGATCGTCCACGGGCCGATGCCGGGAATGGTCGCCAACGCCGCGCGGCCAGCGGCGATGGCGCCGCGCGAGATCGGCAGCTTGCCTTCGGCGGAAGCGACCGCGAGATGGTGCAGCGTCTCCGCGCGTTTCTTCGGCAGACCGATTTTCGCAATCGCGTCAGCGCCAGCATTGGCGAGGGCGATTGCTTCAGGAAAAGCGTGGGTGAGTTGACCACCGCTTGCCGGCTGGAAGCCGGCGGTCCGCTGTCCGAACGTTTGCACCAGGCGATCCGTCAATGTGCGCGCGCCAGCGACAGTGACTTGTTGTCCGAGCACAGCGCGGATGGTGGTTTCGAACCCATCGAGCGCGCCGGGGACGCGCACGCCGGGCTCGCGTTTCACATCGGCGGCGAGGCCGGGATCGCGCGCCAAATGGGCGTCGACGGCGGTCATTTCCGCATCGAGATCGAACGCGCCGCGTACATTGGCGACGAGTGGGCGGAGCTGCGGCGCGAGATTTTCCGACAGCGTCAGCATCAGCCCTTTCGGCCCCATGCCGATTTCCAGCCATCCCAGCGCATCGCCCCATTTCAGCACCCGCGCGTACGTCTTCACGCCGCCGATCTCGACGCCAGGCAGCGCCCGCATGCGCAGGAAATCGAGCGTCGGCGCAATGTTGTAATCGCCGCGTGGCGAGAGGCTGACGGTGAAGGTCTCGCCGCGCACGATCGTCTTGCGGCCGCGCATCTGCGACGGCGAGGCGCCGTAGCGATCCTTCATCGTGGCGTTGAAGCGGCGCAGGGAGCGAAAGCCGGACGCGAACGCAATCTCCGTGACCGACAGCGCGGTCTCATTCAGCAAGCGCCGCGCCGTGAGCAGACGTCCGGTTTGCGCGATGTCGATGGGGCTCGCGCCAAACTGCGCGTTCATCACACGGCGCAGGTGGCGCGAAGTGACGCCGAGCGCATCAGCCAACGCCTCAAGCCCTTGCTCCTCCAGCGCGCCCGCTTCGATGCGCGCGTACGCGGCGGCGGCGAGGCGCGCGGGCGCATCGATTGGCGCAAGGCCTGGCGCGCGCTCAGGTCGGCACAATAGGCATGGACGAAAGCCGGCGCTTTCGGCGGCGGCGGCGCTTGGCCAGAAGGTGCGGTTCTGCGCCTTTGGCGTGCGCGCCGGGCAGATGCAGCGGCAATAAATGCCGGTGGAGGTCACGCCGATATAGAAACGCCCATCGAACCGCCGATCCTTGGCGTCGCACGCGGCATGGCAGGTTTCGGCGTCCAACATGCGCCCAATATGGGCCGACCCGGCCGCGCCGTCTCGCCGGATTCGGACACTGCAAGCGAGATGTTGACGCGGCCAGCGCAATCCAGTAGGTAATTAGTCAATTAGTTAAACGAGCAACATGACCGACACGATCTTCGACGCACTCGCCTCGACCCCAAGGCGTAAAATTCTGGCCTATTTGGCCGAGGCGGAGCTTACCGCCGGTGAGATTTCGGCGCGCTTCTCGATGAGCAAGCCGGCGATCTCAAAACACTTGTCGATCCTGGAGAGTGCTGGGCTCGTTCGCGGCGAGAAACGCGGACAGTTCGTTCACTACACGCTGGTGCGGGACAATTTGGTCAACACCCTGAACGGCTTTGTACAGGAAGTGTGCCCAGTGTCGCGGCCACTCAAGCGCGAAAGCAAGAAGCTCAAAGAAACGCGGAGTTGAGGGAGTTGGCGATGGACTGGCGTGAAGGCTCCGACCGCATCATCGCCGATGCCACGACAAGCGCCACGCTCGGCCGCGTGAAGTGGAGTCCTGTTAAGTCGATCTGGATCAGCGCGATGACGTTAACCGCGCTCCTCCTTGGGCCATTCGTCTTTACCTGGAGCGCTTTCGCCGTCTTCGTCGTGTTAAGCGGCGTTACGCTTTGCACCGGGCACTCTGTCGGCATGCACCGCCGGCTCATTCACAATAGCTTCGAGTGTCCGAAATGGCTGGAGTACGCACTGGTCTATTCCGGCGTTTTGGTCGGCATGGCGGGGCCCTTCGGGCTGATGCATCAGCATGATTTGCGCGATTGGGCGCAACGTCAGCCCGCCTGCCACGATTATCTGAAACATGGCCGAGGGATCGTCGCTGACGGGTGGTGGCAGCTCCACTGCGACTTGGAATTGGCGCATCCGCCGCGCTTCCAACCGGAGCCGCGCATTGCTGAGGATGCCGTCTATCGCTGGATGGAGCGGACATGGATGTGGCACCAATTGCCACTCGCTCTTCTATTGTTTGCGTTCGGCGGATGGAGCTGGGTGGTGTGGGGCGTCGCCGCGCGCGTTGCGGTGTGCGTAACGGGCCACTGGCTCATCGGCTACTTTGCGCACAACGATGGGCCGATGCGTTGGCGCGTTACCAACGCCGGCGTGCAAGGCCACGACGTTCCCATCGCTGCTCTGCTCTCGATGGGAGAAAGCTGGCACAACAACCATCACGCCTACCCTGGCTCGGCGCGGATCGGATTGTCGGAGGATCAACCAGATCCGGGTTGGTGGCTCATCCTTTTGCTAGAGCGTCTCGGGCTGGCATGGTCGATCAAGACGCCGGCAACGATGCCCGCGCGACCCGCCCTGGAGCGCTTGCCAGACGACGAAGGCGGCTGTCCGGCGTGCCGCGCTGCACTTCGTGTTTGGCGGCGCATGAAAGCAGCGCCTCTCGCCGGAGCGAGGCGCGAACTTACGGCGTGAGTGGCGCCACCACTTCGCGGCGGATCAGGAGCGACACCGAGCCGACGCGGAGGCCGGCCCAGCCTACAGTGGCGTCGTTTTGGACGTCGCCGTCCGGGGTAAGCGCCAGCACGTCGCGGAAGCGGACGACGCGGTCGCCGAGGCGCACGTTGTATTCGAGCCGGAACACGTTGCCGTCTTGAAAGCCGTCGGCGACGCCGACGACGTCTTCGCGCGTGCCGGTGAAGCGGCCCGGCGCGACTTCCTCCAGGCGCCAGGTTTTGCGGTCGCGCTCGCCATCGTCGAAGGCGAAATCTTCGACCAAGGTCAGCACGCGGCCGTCCCACGTGCCGTTCAAGGTCGCGTCGAAACCACGCCGCGTCCCGGTGATCGAGCGGAACTCGCCGCGCGCCAGGGTGCGCCCAGCGAGCGCTTGCTCGATGGCGATAGGCTGCGCGGCGATCGGGCTCGGCGGCGGCGGGCGCGTGGCGCAGGCGGCGAGGGAAAACATGAGCGCGGCAGCGAGGATGACGGGTTTCATGCCGCCTCTACGCGCCGCGCTTGCGTTTGGATCGCTTAGGCCGCCTTGGCGCTCAGTGCGGCGTAGCGTTTCAGGTGCGTGTCGACATTGCCGAAGGTGGCGTCGAGCATGGTGACGCGCTTGAAATAGTGGCCGACGCGCATTTCGTCGGTGACGCCCATGCCGCCGTGCGTTTGCACCGCGGCCTGGCCGACGAAGCGCGCGTGCGTGCCGATCGAGACTTTCGCGGCGGAGACGGCCTTGGCGCGCTCGGAATCGTTTTCGCTGAGCTTGATCGTAGCACGCAGCGCCATCGAGTAGCTCTCCTCGGCGGCCATGAACATGTCGACGAGGCGGTGCTGGATGACTTGGAATTCGGCGATGGCTTTGCCGAATTGCTTGCGCTGCTTGGCATACTCCTGGGTCGAGGACGTCATCATCCGCATGCAGCCGACGGCTTCGCTGCAATAGGCGGCGTTGGCTTCATCGACGATGCGTTCGATCAGCGGCAGTGCGCCATCCGCTTCGCCGATCAGATTGGCGGCGCCGACGCTGACGTTCTCGAAATAGACTTCCGCCGCGCGCGAGCCGTCCATGGTGGGATAATCGCGCGTTGAAATGCCGTTGGCGCTTTTCGGCACGAGGAAGAGCGAGATGCCCTTCGCATCGCGCTGGCCGCCGGCGGTGCGGGCGCTGACCAGCAGATGATCGGCTTGCGGCGCGCCGATGACGACGGCCTTGTGACCGTTGAGCACCCAGCCGGCGCCATCCTTCTTCGCGGCGGTGCTGACATCGTTCAGCGCCCAGCGGCTTTTCGGCTCGGCTTGCGCGAACGCAATCACGCGCTCGCCCGCAGCGATGGCGTTCAGGTGCTCTTCTTTCTGCGCGGCGTTGCCGCCGTAATTGAGCGCGCCGCCGCCGAGGACGACGGTCGGCACGTAGGGCTCGACCACCAGCGCCTTGCCGAACTCTTCAGTGACGACGCTGATATCGATGGCGCCGCCGCCTAAGCCGCCGAACTCTTCCGGCAGAGGCGCGGCGAGCAGGCCGAGTTCAGCGAACGTCGCCCAATTGGTTTTCCAAGCGTCTTCGCTGGCGAGCGCGGCGCGGCGCTTTTCGAAATCGTATTGCTGCGCCGCCCACTTCGCGAGCGAGTCGCGGATGGCGTTCTGTTCGTCGGTGTAATCGAAGTTCATCGTGCGTTTCCTAGGCGCTTGCCGCGCGCTTGATTTGCAGGGAGAGAATTTCAGCTAAGGTCAGCGCAATGAGCGCGCCCACGACAAGCGTCAGCCCCAGCGGCACCATCATGTCGAGCAAATAGGTCAACCCAGGTTCGCCACGACTGTAGCTGTCGTAGATATTGAAGGTCACTACAGCGTGCATCACGGCGCAAAAAAGACTCACCGCCCCGGCCGCACGCAACAGCCAAACGAGAGCGTGTCGATACAAGCTCACATCAAAGCCCCAGCACCATCTTGGCGATGATGTTGCGTTGGATTTCGTTGGAGCCGCCGTAGATGGAGGCTTTGCGCCAGTTGAAATAGACCGGCGCGACGTGGCCCGCATAATCGGGACCAACCGGGAATTCGTTTGAGCCGAGGCCGCGCGGGAAGGGCTGCGCGTAATTGCCGACGGCCTCTAACGTGAGTTCAGTCAAACGCTGCTGGATTTCGGTGCCTTTGATCTTGAGCAGCGAGCTTTCCGGCCCCGGCCCACGGCCCGCCTGCTCCCGCGCCAGCGTGCGCAGTTCGGTCATTTCCAACGCGGAGAGATCGATTTCGAGTTGCGCCAGTTTGCGCTGGAAGTCCTCGTCCTCGATGAGCGGCTTGCCGTCATCGCCGATCTCCGCCTTGGCGATCGACTTCAAGCGCTCGACATTGCGCTTCGAGCGCGCGACGCCGGCGATGCCGGCGCGTTCGTGCGCGAGCAGGAATTTCGCGCAGGTCCAGCCTTTGTTTTCTTCGTAGATGCGCTGATCGACCGGCACCTTTACGTTTTCGAGGAAAACGTCGTTCACCTCAAAGCCGCCATCGAGCAGCTTGATCGGGCGAACGCTGACGCCGGGCGACTTCATGTCGATCAGCAGGAAGCTGATGCCTTCCTGTTGCTTGCCCTCGGTGCTGGTGCGGACGAGGAAGAAGCCCCAGTCAGCGTATTGGCCGAGCGTGGTCCAGGTTTTCTGACCGTTGACGATGTAGAAATCGCCTTCGCGCACGGCGCGCGTTTTCAAGGATGCGAGATCGGAGCCGGCGCCGGGTTCGCTGTAGCCTTGCGCCCACCAGACGTCGCCAGAGAGAATGCCCGGCAGGAAGCGCTGCTTCTGCTCGGGCGTGCCGAACGTGTAGATGACGGGGCCGACCATCGAGACGCCGAACGGCAGCGGCGGGATCGTCTCGCCGCGCGCGTTTTCTTCAAGCCAGATGTAACGCTGTGTCGCCGACCAACCGGTGCCGCCGTTCTCGACCGGCCATGCCGGCGCCGACCACCCTTTTTTGCCGAGGATTTTGTGCCAAGCGAGGAAGTCCTCCTTCGAGAGGTCTTCGCGCAGCACTTTGCCCTTCAGGTGCTTTGGGTAGTTGGCGTCGATGAACGCGCGCACTTCGTCTCGGAATGCGAGCTCTTCCGGCGAAAAGTTCAGATCCATAGTGTGTCGGCCCAGGCGCGCTCATTCGCGTGCCGGCGACTATAAAGCGCCGCGAGGTCCTATCAACTCGGCGTCGGGAATCCGCTTGCCGCTGCGGCGCCTCTGGCTGTCTGGACGCGCGGTCTGCTCAGCCGTTTCGCGCGGCGTGACGGCCGGACGTGTCGCCTGCACTGTGGGCGCAGGCGTCGGAGCGTCGAGGCGCGTTTGCTCGGCGCGGCGCGAATCTTCGATCTGGCACTCAAGAGCGCCCTCAGCGCCGGTGGTCATCGGCGCCGTGGCGCTAAGGAGACCGGCCAAAATCAGGACCTGCATGTCGCTCCCTCCACGCGCCGTACCCTAAGGGCCAGCGCGCCTTTGCTTGACCCTATACCGCGTCAGACGCGGCCGCACCCGTCGCCATCTGTGACCCTTGGCAGGCTGTCGCCTGCGTCGCCCGGAGCATAGCCGCATCCCCGGCGGATTCGCTGATCACAGCTTGGCGAGCGATCAATTTAGCCTCGGCACGGGCCTGCGAGGCGGTCTCGGCCGGCTGCCGGCGGGCTTCGGCATTCAACTGCATGCGCACGGCGCCCAGATCGGCGTTCGGCGTGGCCACGGATTCATAAGCGGTGCAGCGGACCGCCGAGAGAAATTGGTCACCCGACATTTGCGGGCCGGCAACGCTCACAGCCAACGGCACGGCGGCCAAAGCAGCGGCTGCGGTGGCGAACAGAGCGATACGCATTTTGAAAATCTCCCTCAAGATCAGCTTCGTTTTTGCCTGACCTGTAGCTGAGATGCCGTCCTGGACATTCCCGGATGCATACTTGCTGCGAATTCAGACAAATATCGATATACGATAAAACGTATCGACAGTCAATGTGAATTTATCGAAAAACGATGCGCTCCCAAGACGTGGGTTTGCCGCCGCGAATCCAATTGCTTAGCTGTGGCAGAGAGATGAACCAGCCGATCGCCACCCCGTGCATCAAGGTCTGCGCCGTCAGCGGGCAGAGCGGGCTTTGCATCGGTTGCGGCCGCACCCTGGGCGAGATCGCTGCCTGGGGCGGGCTCAGCGACGCCGACCGCCGCCGGATCATGGACGAACTCCCGCGCCGGCTCGAAGCCGTGCGGGCCGAGAGCTAGAACAGCGCCTCGCGCAGCATGTTGAGCGCGACCACGGCAAGCAGCACAGCAAACGCCCGCTTCAACTGCGCCTGCGGCAACCGATGCGCCAGGCGCGCGCCGATCGGCGCAGTGATCGCCGTCAGCAGCGCCAGCACCACAAAGCCGGGCACGCTAACGAAACCGAGCGACCACGGCGGCAGACCTTCACGGCCCCAGCCCGTCACGATGTAAGCGAGCGTCGCCGGCAGCGCGATCGCGGCGCCGAAGCCGGAGGCGGTGGCCACGGCTTGGTGGATGGGCCGGCCGCAAAGCGTCATCACCGTCACGCCAAAGGCGCCGCCGCCAATGCCCATCATCGCCGACAACACGCCAATGCCGCCGGCCGTGGCAGCGCGCGCGGCGCCGCGCGGCAGATCGTTGAGCACGCGCCAGTTCGGCGTCGAGACCGCCATTTGCAGCGCGATCAGCAACAACCCGCCGCCAAATACGATGAGCAGCGCTTCAGTGTTGGCGATGCCCGCCAGCGCGGCGCCCGCGAGTGCGCCGAACGCAATCCACGGTCCCCACGTTTTCAGCACATCAAAGTCAACGGCGCCGGCCCTGGTGTGCGCGGCGAGCGAACGCCACGAGGTGGAGATGATGGTCGAAAGCGAAGTGCCGACCGCCACGTGCATGCGCACGGCTTCGTCCACACCAAGCGCGGTGAACATGAGATAAAGCGCCGGCACCAACACCGCGCCGCCGCCAATGCCGAACAGCCCGCCAACGAAACCGGCGAACAAGCCAGCGGCAATCAGCCCTGCGATAAACCAGATAAGCTCAGGGCTCATACCGCCCGCACGGCGGGCCGCGTGAGTTCAGCAAGCGCGGCGCGGATTACTTCGACGCCCGCGCCAGCGCGCACGCCCTGCTCGGACAAAACCCGCCGCCAGGCGCGGCCGCCGGGCATAGCGTTGAACATGCCCAAGATATGGCGCGTCATCGCGTGCAGCGGCACGCCTTCGCGTAAGCGCGCTTCCACGTAGGGGATATACGCTTCCACCGCAGCGATGGGGCTCTCTGCAGGATTGATCTCGCCGAACAAGCGCGCATCGACATCCATCAGCACCCGCGGCGATTGATAGGCGGCGCGGCCGAGCATGGCGCCGTTGAGGCCCTCGGATTCCGTCAGCGCGTGATCGAGATCGCGCAGGCCACCGTTGAGAATGATCTCCAACTTTGGCCGCTCGCGCTTCAGCGCATGCACCAGCGCGTAATCGAGCGGCGGCACGTCGCGGTTTTCCTTGGGCGACAAGCCGCTCAGCCACGCTTTACGAGCATGCACGACGAACGTCGCACAGCCTTCGCGCGCGCAAGCATCGACCAATGCGAACAGCGCCTCGCGCGGGTCCTGATCGTCAACGCCGATGCGCGACTTGATCGTCACCGGCACGTTGGGGGCGGCGGCCTGACACGCGGCCCAGATCGCCGCCACCAGTTCGGGCTCGCGCATCAGGCAGGCGCCGAAGCGGCCCGACTGCACCCGGTCGGACGGGCAACCAATGTTGAGATTGATCTCGTCATAGCCGAACGCCGCGCCGATGCAGGCTGCTTCGGCCATGCGCGCCGGGTCGCTGCCGCCCAGCTGCAGCGCCACCGGATGCTCGATGTCGGAATAGCCCAGCAGCCGCGCGCGATCGCCGTGCAGGATCGCCTCGGCCGTCAGCATTTCAGTGTAAAGCAGCGCCCGCTTCGTCAGCCCACGATGAAACGCCCGGCAATGCCGATCCGTCCAATCCATCATGGGGGCGACGCTAAAGCGGCGGTCCAACGCTGTTCTCCGCTAAGCCGAGCGCTAAAGCCGTCTACGGCGCGCACTCATAACAGCTAGCGTCCACATGCCAATCTCTTCGCGCAATCGGCGAAGGGGCCAGGGCATGAATAGGAAGCGTTAGTGTAGGGGGATGATCTCAGCCGTCTGGCTGTGTCCATAGAAGAGCGACGCCCCAAGCATACGCAGATGGGCCCTGCGGTGATGTTGGACCGGTGGACGCGTCGCGACACATTCGATCGCCATTGCACCTCGCAGACTGAGGATGCGCGCCGCGAACATCTCTGCCTGCCCCCTCAGGAACTCGCAGTCGAGAAAAACGATCACCGGCCGTTTGCCCCGCACCGCTTCAACCGCCGCCTCGAAGTCAGGGAGGATCGTTGCGCGATTGCAAATGTCGGTCACGGTGTAGCGATAGCGACCTCGGCCCAAGTCGTCGCGCAAGCGTCGAGCGTACGCGCGATCGTCCGTCACTATGATGAGCTCGATCTCGGCTGCGGCGGACTCATCGAAAGGCATCGCTGCGTACTCGTCCGCCCATTCCGGTCCAACCGGCCACGATCCGCCACTTCCACGGGCGGCGCGCCATAGGTCACCATAAGCTAGTACGCTGTGAAGACAGGGAAATCCGCCCGCGTCAGGGTTTTCCTGACGTCATCTCAGCTCGCCAACCAACCCTTGCCGATTGCGAACCGAACAAGTTCTACGCGAGTGCGAAAGCCCAGCTTTTCCATGGCGCGGGCCTTATAGGTCTCTGCGCTCTTGACCCCGATCCCCAGTAGCGCTGCTGCGGACTTGTTGCTGTGACCCGCGGCGGCCAGTTTCAGAACTTCGACCTCGCGCTGGCTAAGCTCGGCGCCGCCGTCCAAACCGTCGAGCGGTCGCGGCGTGCTGAGCTCAACGGCCATGCCGGCAACGGCGGGGTCAAGGTATAGCCCGCCAGCGCTGACGGCAGCGATAGCGCGCCCGAGTTCCGCTGTAGCCGAGCGCTTCAGCAAATATCCCGCGATGCCGACTTGCAGCAATTGACGCAAATAACCCCGATCCTCGTGCACCGTGAGCACCAATATCTTGCACTGGGGGCACTCATTGCGCAGCCGCTCTGCCACTTTGACGCCGTTCAGATCCGGCAAAGAAATATCCAACACGACAATATCAGGCGTGAGCGCCGCTGCGAGTCGCAGGCCCGCTCGGCCATCAAACGCCTCGCCCACAACCTCAACATTGGGATCGGTCATCACCAATGCTTTGATGCCGGCCAAAACAATTGGGTGATCGTCGACAAGCAGAATGCGTATCGCGCACGGTTTGGTGACGGTCGTCATAAGCATCGGTGTCCGATTGCGCTCAGAGGGGCACATGAATAAGGAGCGTCGTGCCGGCGCCGGGCGAGGTTTCAATTTCCAAAGTTCCGCCAAGCAACGCAAGACGCTCTCTCACACCGAGTAGTCCCAATCTCATTGGCGGCGCAGACGCACGCTCAGTCTCGCGCCAGAGGAATCCCCGGCCGTCGTCCTCGACGATCATCCGGACCTCGGCATCGTTGGCGTCCAGAATGACACCGACTTGGGTCGCGCTTGCATGCTTGACAATATTGAGGATCGCTTCCTGCAACACGCGATAGAGCGCTGTCTCGATCGCGGGACTGAGGCGCCGATCATGCAAGGCGAGGTGAAGGTCGAACAAGAGAGGGCAACGTTCGCTCCACTCTTCGAGAAACTGCTGAATGGCGGTCTGAAGGCCCAAATCGTCGAGCGCCGTGGGGCGAATTTCCCAGGCGAGGTGGCCAACCTCTTGGCCGACATCGGCGGTCAGCACCTTCAGCCGGTCCACCCGCTCCTTGATCGAATCGCTCGCAGAAGAGTCGCGACCGATACCATCAAGGTCCAGCTGCATGATGGTCAGATATTGGCCGAGGCTATCGTGCAATTCACGAGCAATTCGCTGGCGTTCGGATTCTTGTTCAACCACTGTTCGCCGCAGCACTTGCGATAACTCTGCTTCCAGCACCGCGCGTCGATCGCCCTCCACTTTCAGTTGCTGAGCGGTCTGTTCCCACTGCACGATCCTCATATCGAGCTCGGCGAGCAGCGCATCCTGCTGAATCCGCGCGCGCTCCCGCTCGCGCGCCAGCTGATCCACGTGTTCGAGCACGATCTCGAGCAGAGACACCCGGAGCGACTGGCTGGTCTTGATGTCAACCGTACTCCAAGGTTCAGACTGTAGGCGAACGAGCTCCTGCCAATCTGCGAAGCTGGTCCGCGGCGATAGGCGCTGCCCGTCGTTTGTCACGGCCTTGTTCGGATTGCCGGCCCAGCGCACCGCTTGCAGCATTTCCGGTCGAAACCAGATCAAATAATCACGCGGCGTGCGCGACACCGAAAGCGCAAGCATCCCGCTAGCCAAAGCCGCGAACTTCTCGGCGCGTGGATAGTGAGCCGCTAGTTTCTCCGTATAGAACACGCCATCCGTGACTGATGCATTCAACCACGCGACCAGAGCTTTCACCTCTTCTTCGGGCGGCGTCGCGCCCACGGCGCTGAAGGCCCCGTCGATCCAAAGCGCCAGCCCTGAGGCCGGAATGTATTCGAGCAAATTCTGTTTGGCCCGATCCAGACCGCCAACGAGGTCTCGCTCGTGGGTCAGTTCCTTGACCAGGTGTTCTTGAATGACCTTACTACGCAAGCGCACGGCGTAATCCTCGGCTGCAGACTTGGTTTCCAGTTGAAAAGAGATGATCTGACTGAACAACTCCAGCGCCGTCCGCATCTTCGGCGACACGAAGCGCGGCGTCCGATGGTGGCACGCGATGAGCCCCCAGAGTTTGCCTTCGATCACAATCGAGAGCGACATCGACGCCGCCACGTCCATGTTCGCCAAGTACTCAAGGTGGATCGGCGACACGCTGCGCAACACGCTCATACTAAGATCAAGCGGCTTCCCGCCTTGGCCATCGGCTGCGGTCAGAAGCGGCGCCGGCGTGTAGTGCGCATCTGCGATCAAGCGGATGCGGTTGCGAACGTAAAGCGCGCGCGCTTGCGAGGGAATATCGGATGCTGGGTAACGTAAGCCCAGATAGGGCTCCATGCCGTCAGCGTGCGTCTCCGCTACCACCGCCCCGCTGCCGTCTTGCATGAAACGGTACACCATGACGCGATCAAAACCGCAGACCGTGCGCACCCCTTCAGTGACGGCTTCGAAGAGGAGTTGGGTCGACTCGGCAATTTGAATGCGCTGAACCAGGCCCTGCACCAGTCCGAGCAGGTCGCTAGGCTCATCGGCAAAGAGCGAAGGCGGTTCCAACTCCAAGATCAGCAATCCATCCGCACTATGCACTGCGCCATCGAGCGCCCGGCCATCCCCAAGATCGAGCGAGATCAACCGTCGGGATTGCGGTGCGACCCCGCCGGCGCCGTGAATGACCGCCGCCATCGCCGAGCCAACGCGCACGCTGAACAGCTCACTCAGCAGACCTTCTGGCTCAACGCCAAGCATAGCGAGCGTATCGCCGCCGGCATGCAACACGCGCAAATCGCCCGGCGCCATCGCGATCAAGCAACCATGCGGCTGCACAGAGCCCGGAATGTGAATCTGCTCGCGATCACAATCGGAGACCGTTGCGCGACCAAAGGCGACCAGCTCAACGGACATGAGACGCACCTTCCTGTAAGCGCATGGCTCGCTCTTGGATCCAATCCAAAAAGCAAGCGAACGTGGCAAGCGCGGCGCGTTCCATCAAATGAACCTTGATCTCCGAGTCGCCATAGGCCGCCAGCGCCGCCGTAAAACTGCGCCATTGTTCGCCGACCTCAGCGCCATAGCTGGCGAAGAAACGCGCACCCGCGATTTCGGTAAGGCCGAGACTGGATTTGACCTCCCGCAAAATGAGTTGTCCTCCCAAACTGGCCCCTTCGAGAACATAGAGCGCGCCAAAGCCATCGGCGGGACAGTGGATGGACGGGATCTGCGTCGCGCGGGGCAGACCCGCAATGTCGTCGTTAGAGAAACCCAGCGTCAACAAGTCGCTGCGCAACCACGCCGTCTTCGCGCGCCGCTCTATGTCGATGCCGAGTTCGTCCCACGGCACCACCGCCAATGCGGCCTCCAACGGCGCGTAGATGCCCCACATGTCCGCCAGTAACGTGCGATAGGACGCGCGGTCGGCGCAGCGCTGCTGCAGCGACATCGCCGCTTCGACATTGCGGTGCGCTTCAGCCGTGGCGTCGCGAAGGCGAAAGCGCACGCTGCCGGGCGAAGAATGCGACGTTGCGATCATGGGGCTTTCGAGTGGCAGCGCCACGATGGCGATGCGGAGCCCTAGCCTAGCCGAGGCCGCGCGCTCTTTCCAAGGCTTGTGCACTTCGCTGCCTCAGCGAGACGCGTCCAGGAAGGCGCGGAGGTCGGCGGCGGATTGATCGGGCGCCTCCTCCATCGGCATATGACCGGTATCGGGATAGATGGTGAGCTGCGCGCCCGGGACCGCCGCGGCCAGCGCGCGGCTATCCTCCACCGAGATAATGCGATCGTCTTCGCCGTGGATCACCAGCGTCGCGATGGCGATGCCCGCGAAGTCCTCAGGCCGGAGCGGCGGATCGCCCCGATTGTTGCGGTCGGAGGAGAGCAAGGCGCGGTGACCCGGCGCACGCGCGAGATCGACATAGCGATCCACCACCTCGTCACGCACCATCGACCGGTCGTGATATGCGGAGACGAGACCGCGTTCGGCGAAGAGGCGCGGATTGGCGTAGCTTAGGAGGGCGCGGCCGAGCGGGTTGCGCAGCAGCTGAAACGCAAGCGGCGTGCTGCCGCTGCGCTGCTGCTCGCGCGGCCAAGCCGCGGCGGCGACGAGCACTAAAGCGTCGAGTTTCTCCGGATGGGCCAATGCGTAGCGCACCGCGACGGCCCCGCCCATGGAGTGACCGAAGAACGTAAAGCGCCGCACATTGAGGCGCTGCGTGAGTTCTTCGATCAGCTCTGCGTTCGAGCCGGCGGAGAAGCTATAGTCAGACGGCGCGCGCGTGAGACCGTGGCCAGGCAGGTCAACGCTGACGATGCGATAATGGGATTGTAGCCGCTCAACCCACGGCTCCCACGTATGCACCGAGGCGCCGAAACCGTGTACCAGCACAAGCACCGGCGCCGCTTCCGGGCCATGCACGCGGTAGTGCATGCGCACGCCGTCGGATAAGTCCGCGTATTGTGATGCGCCGCTGGCGTATCGGCTCTCCAGCGTCGCATACGGGATGTCGCGGCTGAAAGGCGCGCACGACACCAAGCCCATCACCGCGACCATCGCACCCAAGACCCACCAACGGCGCATCGGCCATCCTCGTCTGTTCGCCAAATTGTGCGGCAAGGACGACGTTCGCGCTACACTTGGTTTGCTCGCGCGGGCAGGTTCCCTTCCTCAGCCAGGCGCACCAGGGCTGGGAGATCAATATAGTCCGAGAATGACGCAGCGGGAGCGAGCGTCTCGATCGAGTCGGAACGATAGCCTTCGGTGAAGAGGATAAACGTGGCGCTCGCGGCTTTGCTCAGTTCGGCGTCGACCTCGCCATCCCCGATATAAATGATCTCGTCTACGCCCGCGCCGCAGCCTTGCGCGGCGCTCAGCAGGACACGTGGGTCGGGCTTACGCACGGGCAACGTATCGCCGCCAAGGACGAGGCGAAAGAATTCGGCAATGCCGAACTTTTCGAGGATGGCGCGGGCATGCGCCTCGTCCTTGTTGGTGCACAGCGCCAGTTGATGCGTGCTGGCGAGTTCGCGCAGCGCCGCGAAGACGTTTGGGTAGAGCCGGGTCAGCGGATAGCCTTGCGCACCGTAGATGACTTTGAACCGCTCAATGCGTTCCGCGAGATTGTCCGGTGCGTAGCCGGCGTGCAGGTAGCTTCGCGCCACTAGCGTTCCGATGCCGTTGCCAATGAAGCTCTCCACCGCACGCTTGCTGATCGGCGCTACGTCATTTTCCGCCAGGAGAGCGTTGACTGCAGCATGCAAATCTTCAGCGCCGTCGATTAGCGTGCCGTCAAGGTCGAAGATGATGGCTTTGATCACGGCTCGGTCCGCTTCTTGTCGCTGGCGAGGCCGCCGCTGAAGACGCGGCTCGCGCGAAAATCTTCACCGTCCAGAGTCGAGAGCGCCACCGCATCAATCGGACCCGATGCAGCTTCGAACAAACGGTTGGCTTGGCGCAGGCGCGCGCGATCGATCGAGTTGCGGATCGAGCGGGCGTTGGCGAAGTGCGGCTGTGCGCGGCGCTGGGTGATGTAGTCGCGCAGGGCGTCCGCGCCGGCGGCGGAGAGCTTGTAGCTTTGCTCCTCCAACATGAAGCCCGCGATTTGGAAGAGTTCATCGTCGGAAAAATCCGGGAAGTCGATGTGGTGGGCGATGCGGGAGCGGAAGCCGGGATTGCTGGAGAAGAAGGTATCCATGCGATCAGCGTAGCCAGCGAGGATGACGACCAAGTCATCGCGCTGGTTTTCCATCACTTGCAGCAGTATCTCGATCGCTTCCTGCCCATAGTCGCGCTCGTTCTCGGGGCGATAGAGATAGTACGCTTCGTCAATAAAGAGCACGCCGCCCATGGCGCGCTTCAGCACCTCTTTCGTCTTTGGCGCCGTATGGCCGACATACTGCCCAACGAGATCGTCGCGCGTGACCGTGACGAGATGGCCCTTGCGGACATAGCCGAGTTTATGAAGCAGATTGGCCATCTTGAGCGCAACGGTGGTTTTGCCGGTGCCAGGATTGCCGGTGAAGCTCATATGCAGCGTCGGCGCCGCTTGCGTCAGCCCCATGCTCTTGCGCGCGCGCTCGACCAGCAGCAGAGCCGCCATTTCGCGCACGCGCTTCTTCACCGGCGCGAGCCCGATCAGCGCGCGATCGAGTTCGTCCAGCACTTCGCTGACGCCAGACGCGGCGAATTCAGCGCGCAGATCGACGGTGGCGACGGCAGAGCTCACGGGTAGCGCTTGCCCTCCGGTTTCATCGTTGCGTAGGAGCGGATCGTGTAGCCTTGGCTGCGGCCGTCGCGCTCGATGCGCTCGACGACGAAGCCCGGCTCGTCCTTGGGGCGATTGACGATGTAAGACATGCGCGGGCTCTCCCAACCCTTGGTGGCGTCGAAGGCCATCACGCGGATGTAGTGGTTTGGAAACGTCTTCCGACATGCGTTGATCTCGGTGAGGATTCCGGCCGGGTCCTTCAGGTCGAACATCGGGTTGCCGTAGAGCTCCCAATAGGTGTTCCGCGGATGCGGATCGTCCGTGTACTCGACGCTCACCGCCCAACCCTTATCGAGAGCGTATGCGATCTGCGCTTTGATCTGCACGTCCGTGAGGTCCGGCAGATAAGAGAATTGGCCCTGCGTGATCCGGGCGCCGTGATTGCTCATCATCGTCGTTGTTCCTCTCAGCTCACTGTCGCGGTCGGCGTAAAGTCGGCCGTGTCGGTGGATTCGTAGTTGAAGGTGATGTCCTTCCAGGTATCGAGCGCAGCGCGCAGCGGGCCGCACCATTTGGCCGCTTCCTGCAGGATTTCCGGACCTTCGTTCAGATAATCGCGACCTTCGTTGCGGGCCATGATCATGGCTTCCAGCGCAACGCGGTTCGCCGTCGCGCCGGCCTGGATGCCTTGCGGGTGCCCGATAGTGCCGCCGCCGAATTGCAGCACGACGTCTTCGCCCAGATAGTGGATGAGCTGGTGCATCTGGCCGGCGTGGATTCCGCCCGAGGCCACCGGCATCACCTTATTCAGCGATCCCCAATCCTGCTCGAAGAAGAGCCCGTGCTCGAGGCTCACCGGCGTCTTCTCCGACAGCAGCGTGTCGTAAAAGCCCTTTATCATCAGCGGATCGCCTTCAAGCTTGCCGACGACCGTTCCAGCGTGAATGTGATCCACACCGGCCATGCGCATCCATTTGCAGATGACGCGAAAATTCATCCCGTGGTTCTTCTGCCGCGAGTAGGTCGAATTGCCCGCCCGATGCAGGTGCAGGATCATGTCGTTCTTGCGCGCCCACTTCGCCATGGACTGGATGGCCGTGTAGCCGATCACCAAGTCGATCATGATGATGACCGAGCCCAATTGCTTGGCGAACTCGGCGCGCTCGTACATCTCCTCCATCGTGCCGGCGGTGACGTTGAGATAGTGGCCCTTGACTTCGCCGGTCGCGGCCGACGCCTTGTTCACTGCCTCCATCACGTACAAAAAACGGTCGCGCCAATGCATGAAGGGCTGCGAGTTGATGTTCTCGTCGTCCTTGACGAAATCGAGCCCGCCCTTCAGCGCCTCATAGACGACGCGGCCATAGTTGCGGCCTGACAGGCCAAGCTTCGGCTTGGTTGTCGCGCCGAGCAGCGGACGGCCGAACTTGTCGAGCCGCTCGCGCTCGACAACGACGCCGGTCGCCGGCCCTTGGAAGGTTTTCAGATAGGCGACGGGAATGCGCATATCCTCCAACCGGAGCGCCTTCACCGCCTTGAAGCCGAAGACGTTGCCAATGATCGAGGCTGTGAGATTGGCGATCGAACCTGGCTCGAACAGGTCGAGATCGTAGGCGATGTAGGCGAAGTATTGCGCCTCGGTTTTCGTGCCCTCGCCGGTGTTCGGCACCGCGTCGACGCGGTAGCATTTGGCGCGATAAACTTCGCAGGCCGTGAGCCGGTCCGTCCACACCACCGTCCATGTCGCCGTCGAGCTTTCGCCGGCGACCGCCGCCGAGGCCTCCACCGGATCGACGCCTTCCTGCGGCGTCACGCGAAACATGGCGATGAGATCGGTGTCCTTGGGTTGGTAGTCGGGCTCCCAATAGCCCATCTTCTTGTATTCCATCACGCCGGCTTTGTAGCGCTCGGCGCCGGCTGGGTTTTTCGCTGCGGTGTCGGGCATGGACGTCGCTTTCGGCTAGGGTTGAACTTAGGCGGCTTGTGGTGTGGCGATGGTGGGATCGAGCGCGCCGCTGGCGTAGCGTTTGGCCATCGCGCTCATCGGCAGCGGGTTGATCTTCTCGGCGTTGCCGGCGGCGCCGAAGCGTTCGAAGCGGTCGCGGCAAAGATCGCGCATGGCGTCCATCGCCGGCTTCAGGAATTTGCGCGGGTCGAACTCGTCCGGCTTTTCGGTCGCGAGCTTGCGGAACTGCGCCGTCATCGCCATTCGGCAGTCCGTATCGATGTTCACCTTGCGCACGCCAGAGCGAATGCCGCGTTCGATCTCTTCAACCGGCACGCCATAGGTTTGAGGCATCTCGCCGCCGTTCTTGTTGATGATGTCCTGCAGCTCTTGCGGCACCGACGATGAGCCGTGCATGACGAGATGCGTGTTCGGCAGCTTGGCGTGGATCGCTTCGATCACGTGCATGGCGAGGATGTCACCATCAGGTTTGCGGCTGAACTTGTAGGCGCCGTGACTGGTGCCCATGGCGATGGCGAGGGCGTCGACTTTGGTTTTGGCGACGAAATCGACGGCTTGATCGGGGTCGGTGAGCAGAAGATCGTGCGAAATCTTGCCTTCGGCGCCGTGGCCATCTTCGGCTTCGCCCATGCCGGTCTCCAAGCTGCCGAGCACGCCGAGTTCGCCCTCGACCGAAGCGCCAACCGCATGCGCCATCGCCGCAACCCGCGCCGTGATCTCGACGTTGTAGTCGTACGACGCCGGTGTTTTCGCATCGGCCAAGAGCGAGCCGTCCATCATCACGCTGGTGAACCCGTGCTGGATGGCGGTGAGACACGTCGCATCGCTATTGCCGTGATCCTGGTGCAGGCAGAGCGGAATTTCGGGATACATCTCGACCAGCGCGTCGATCATCTTCGACAGCATGATGTCGCCGGCATATGAGCGCGCACCGCGCGAGGCTTGAATGATGACTGGCGCCGCGCACGCGCGCGCAGCCTCCATGATCGCCAGCCCCTGCTCCATATTGTTGACGTTGAACGCGGGCACGCCATAGCCACGCTCGGCGGCGTGATCGAGCAGCTGCCGCAATGTTATGCGCGCCATTGCGCTCTCCCTTTCGCCCCGCCCATCAACCCGCCCTCCGCTTGCGATCGACCAAGCGAAGGATCATCGGCGTAAGCACGAGCTGCATCGCCAAATCGAGCTTATCGCCGGGGATGACGATCGAATTGGCGCGGCTCATCCAGCTGCCGTTGATCATCGCCACGAGGTAGGGAAAATCGATACCGCGTGGATCGCGGAAGCGGATGACGACGAGACTTTCGCCAGCGGTTGGAATCCAGCGCGCGATGAACGGATTTGACGTATCAACGATCGGCACGCGCTGGAAGTTGATGTCGGTATGGCTGAATTGCGGGCAAATCACGTGGACGTAAGCGTGCATGCGCCGCAGTATCGTGTCGGTGACGGCCTCAGTGGTGTAACCGCGCGAGGCGCGGTCCCGGTGCATCTTCTGGATCCATTCCAGATTGATGACGGGCACAACCCCGATTTTCAGATCGGCGTAGTCGGCGATGTTGATCTCGTCGGTCTTCAGTGCCCCGTGTAACCCCTCATAGAAGAGCAGGTCGGTGCCGTCGCCAAACTCTTCCCACTCGGTGAAATTGCCAGGCGCGACGCCATATTCTTTGGCCTCAGTGTCGTCATGGACGTAGCGGCGCGTACGGGCGCGGCCGGTTTCGCCATAGGTTTTGAACTGCGCGGCGAGCTCATCGAGAATGTTGGCTTCAATGGAAAAGTGGCTGAACGTGGGATCGCCCTCGCTCAAGCGGCGGGCGAGTTCGGCTTTCATGTCGGCGCGATTGTAGCGATGGAAGGCGTCGCCCTCTATCGAGGCGGCACTAATGACTTCGCGCCGGAATATCTGATCGAACGTGTGCTTGACGGTGCTCGTCCCCGCGCCTGACGAGCCCACGACAGAAATGACAGGATGGTTCACCGACATTGCGGCCTCACGATTTGAACAACCCGCGCTGCTGAAACAGCGGCGCGGCGTTCTGCACGAAGGCGGGGTCGACGTGGTAGTGGCGGATAGACTCAACGTCTTTAGTGGAGCCGAACACAAGCGGGGTGCGCTCGTGCCAACTGACCGGCGTCTTCTCCAAAACGCGCACTTGGCCGTCTGTGGCCGCGCCGCCCGCTTGCTCCATCAACATAGCGATGGGGGCGGCTTCATAGAGGAGCCGAAGCCTGCCGTGCTCAAACCCTGGGCGGGCGTCGGCCGGATAAAGATAAACGCCCCCGCGCAACAAGATGCGGTGCGCTTCCGTGACCATCACGCCAAGCCAGCGCGCGTAGCAATCCAAGCCGCGCGGGCCTCCCGCGCCCTCGATGCAGTCATCGACGAAGGTGCGGATCGTCGCTGGCCAGAAGCGACGGTTCGACATGTTGATGGCGATGTCGGCGGCCGCGTCAGGCAAGCGCAAGCCTGCTGCTGTGCGCTTGAAGTTTTGGTCGTCCGGATCGAGCACGAAGAGATCGACGCCGTCGCCCAGCGTAAGCACCAACAGCGTGCTGCTCCCGAATAGGAAATAGCCGGCGGCGAGTTGATCGGCGCACGGCCGCAGGAAGGAAGCCGTAGCCGACTCCGCCGCCGGCAGGATCGAGAAGATCGCGCCGACAGTGAGATTGACGCCGACATTGCCGGAGCCATCGAGCGGATCGATGGCGACCGCCAATGATCCATCCTTGCGCAACGCAATCGGCGCATCGCCCTCTTCCGACGCCAGGAAGGCAACAGGCGTTTGCTTGAGCGCGGTTATGAAGACGCCGTTGGCGACGACGTCGATCGTCTTCTGAGCATCCCCGTCCGCGTTTTGTCCGCCGGTCGCGGACCCAAGATCGCCGGCCAGCGGGCCGCGCCCCAGAATGGCCGCCAGGTTCCGAGCACCCGCAGCGAGGCCCACCACGACCTCAGCCAAGTCGATCCGCAGGCGATCCACCCCAGCCCACTCAACGAGGACCGCACCGAGATCGCCCTGGAGGGGCGGCGTGTCTCCCTCGACGATCATGCCCGAGCCTCCAAGTCGGGCTCAACACCCCACCAGGAGAAAGCCTTGCAAACGCATCGGAAAAAGAAAATGTTAAAAGAACTACGCAGTCGAAAGAAAAACTAAATGCCAGACCTCCGCGGCCTATCCCTTCGCCAGCTCCGGGCGCTCGCGGCGACGGTGCGCACAGGCTCAATCACCGCCGCCGCCAACGCGATGCACGTGACCCCACCGGCGATCTCTATTCAGCTCAAGCTGCTGGCAAAGCAGGCGGGCGGTGAGGTGCTAGAGCGCACCGCCAGCGGCTTTGAGCCGACCGCTCTGGGACGCGAAATCCTGGAAGCGGCGCACGAAATGGAGGGCCTGCTCGACCGCCTGGGCGAAAGGCTGAATGCATTGAAAACCGGCGCAGCGGGACTCTTGCGGCTGGGCGTCGTCAGCACGGGCAAATATTTCGCGCCACGCATCGTCGCCGGGTTTCAGCGGGCGCATCCCGGCATTGTCGTAAAACTCTTGATCGGCAATCGCGGTGAAATCCTAACTGGCCTCAGACAACGCAATTTCGATCTCTGCATCATGGGTCGTCCGCCCGAGGATATTCCTGTTGTTCGCGAGGAATTGGGCGACCACCCGCACGTCTTGATCGCCCCGCCGGGGCACCGCCTGGCTGATCGGAAAGACATCGCGCACGCTGAGTTGCACCAGGAGACCTTCCTGGCGCGCGAGGAAGGGTCGGGTACGCGCATGCTGATGACCCGCTTCCTCGACCGCGTCGGTGACGAGCGTCCCGTTCAGTTGGTCGATATGGGCACCAACGAAACGATCAAACAAGCGGTGATGGCGGGCCTTGGGGTAGCGATCATCTCCGCGCACACTTGCGCGGCGGAACTGACCGAGAGGAAACTCGTTGCGCTAGATGTTGTCGGCACGCCGATCCTCCGCAAATGGTACGTCATTCACCGGGCCGACCATCAACTCTCCGTTGCGGCTCAGCGTTTCCAGGCGTTCGCTGCATTGCACAAGGACAGCCACTTTCCGCAGGCGCTAGGACGCCGGTGAGTGAACCCGCCTGGAAGTGTTTTCGCACCCCTCACAGAGGGGTTTTCGGGCCTAAATTAGACACCTCCAGCCGTCGAAATTTCTTGACAGCTTCGTCAGCTGGGCGTCGGAGTTACCCTGACACAGACTCTTGGGAGGAGCTTTAATGCGTTCTTTATTCGGCGCTGCTGCGGTTGGCCTTGTGCTCGCCATTGGCGCCTGTTCGCCGGCCGCAGAGAAGGCGGAAACGCCTCCGACCCAGACGGCAGAAGCGCCGGCCGAGGCGCCGGCTGCGGAAGCGCCGACTGGCCCGCCGGCGGCAACCTTGGTCGAGCTCGACATCACCGACGCAAGCGGCGCACGGCTCTCTGGCGACACTGAGCGCGGACGTCGGATCTTCGCGCAGTGCGCCACCTGCCACTCAATCGAACAAGGCGTGAACCGCGTTGGTCCTTCGCTACACGCCATCGTCGGCCGCGAGTCCGGCACGATCCCTGGCTTCCGCTACTCAGCAGCAAACCAAGCGTCCGATATCGTTTGGACTGAACAAGAGCTGTTCAGCTATCTTGAGAACCCGCGCGCGAAGATTCCTGGAACGATCATGGCCTTCGTCGGCCTGCGCAATCCGCAGCAACGCGCTGACGTGATCGCCTATCTGCAGGAAAACACGGCGGACTAATCCTCGTCGCGACACTGTTTGAGGGGCCGTCGAAGCAAACGCTTCGGCGGCCTTTCGGTTTCAAACTTGGCGACGGAAGATGATGGTGCTGCGGCCAAGCTCGAGGCCGAACTTGGTAACGCGGGCGATGTTCAGGAGCGTGTCGTCCGCGGTCTGCATGAAGATGTCATGGAAACGTACGCGCAACCGCCTTGCGCCGAGCTTTAGCGAGAACAGGTACGACCAGCGCATGATACCGCCGCGGACCCCGCCGCGCGCGTCGCCGATCATGTCGTCTGCGCTGGCTTCGTACTCATCGGCGCCGAGCGGCCTTATCCGCCATACACGTTGTTCGGTGCTGCCGTCGTCGAACAGGAAATCCTCGGTCAGCACCAGCGCGTCGCCATCCATGCGGCCATCAAGCTGAATGGCGAAGCGCCGGCGGACGCGGCCAGTGAAGTCTTGAAACACGCCCTCCGCTCGTGAGCGGCCAAGCAAGAAGCGCTCGATCCGCAGCTCTCCCGTCGGAAGCGCACTCACCGGCGGCGCAGGAGATCGATCAGGTGAAACGGAAACGACGCGGCGATCAACAACGCTACCCATGTCCAACCCGCTCCTACCAAAGCCGCCCGCAGCGCCAGCAGCAACATTGCGCCAGGCATCAAAGCAAAAAACAAATCCACCGCGGCGCGCCCGCGTTGACCGCGCCGCAAGCTGACGAGCACGACGAACTCGATCACGATCACCAGCAGAACGACGTCCACCGCACGGCCGCTTTGCACGAACTCCTGCACGGCGCGCGACCCCGCTTGCGATCAGCCAAACGGCCCGTTCAAACGCACGACTTCAAAATTGAGTACGGACGCCAACGACACCCAGATCAAATATGGCGTCAGCAAAACACCAGCGAGGCGGGAATGCCGCGCCGTAAAAATGATCAAAGCCACGATCGAAAGCCATAGCAGCGCAACTTCGACCAAAGACCAATCGGGCCGATGCAAGCGGAAGAACAGCAAGCTCCAAAGGAGATTGAGAAAGCCGTTCAGCGCTAACAGTCCGATCAGCCACTCGCGCTCCGCCCCTTTGGGTGCGCGCCGCCATGTGATGACGGCCGCGGCCGCGGTGAGCGCGTAGATCGTCGTCCAAATGATTCCGAATGCAGGTCCCGGTGGCTGCCAATCGGGCTTCTCCAAGCCCTGATACCAAGGCCCGAGATCGGTGATGGTGCCGCCAAGCGCGCCAACGAACACCGCCGCGAGCGCGGCGACGGCGATCGGGCGCAGCACCTTCCCGTTCACGTTGGCGACATGCCGAGCAAATGGCCCATGTCCTTCAGGAAGATGCGCATATGAGCGCCTGGATCAGCCTTCACCAATTCCTTGTTCATGTAGGCCTGCCAGGTCAGGCGCTGCACATCTGGATCGGCGCACATGGAGACGAAACGTTCGCGGCGTTTGTCGCTGCGGTACCAGAAGTGCTGCATGATCCCGAGGATGAAGAACACCTGCCCGTGATCGCGCATGAACGTCTTGCGCGCGCTGGCGAGGCTTTGCGGCTTGCCGGTGCTGAGAAAGGCATCCACCGCCTCGGCCGCGACACGCCCGCCAATCATGGCGTAATAGATGCCCTCGCCTGACGCGGGCGCGACGACGCCAGAGGCGTCGCCGGCTAAAACCACATCGCGGCCATTGTCCCAGCGCGGCAGCGGCTTCAGTGGAATGGGCGCACCTTCAGTGCGAACGGTTTCGCAGTCGGCGAGACCAGAGCTCTCACGCAGCGCAGTTACGGCGGTCCGTAGCGAAAAACCTTTGTTGGCGGAGCCGACGCCGATGCTTGCTGTATCGCCGTGTGGGAAAATCCAGGCGTAGAAATCCGGCGAGAGCTTGCCCTGATAATAGACGTCGCAACGGCGACCGTCGAAGTCGGACAAGCCCCCGGTCGGCGAGCGAATGATCTCGTGATAAGCGAACACGCAGGGCATGCGGTCGGCGCCCTTCACAGTTTGCTGCGCCACTTTCGAGCGCGCGCCGTCTGCGCCGATCACCGCGCGGGCGCGGACGCGGCGGACCATGTCTTTGTCGGTGTCCTTGTCATGATAACAAACCACCGCGACGCCATCGTCGTCGTGTTCGATGCGAAGGAAAGAGCCGGCGTGCCGCTCAGCGCCGGCGGCCGCGGCGCGTTCACGCAGCCACTCGTCAAAGTGCTCGCGATCGACCATGCCGACGAAGCCGCCTTCAATCGGCATGTCCACTTCACGCTCGGACGGCGCCACCATCCGCGCCGAGGTGGCGCGCGCCACCAACAGATGATCCGGGATTTCAAAGTCGCGGATGAGACGCGGCGGGATGGCGCCGCCGCAGGGTTTGATGCGCCCGGCGCGATCGAGCAGCAGGACTTTGTAGCCTGCCTTCGCGAGGTCAGTCGCCGCCGTGGCGCCAGCGGGGCCGCCACCGACTATCACCGCATCATAGGTCAGCCTGGATGTCATGAGCGCACTCCTTCGAGCGCAGCGTCGGCGCCCCGCGGCGCTCGCGCGCCTATCAAATCAAGCCGAGCGGCCAGCACCGCCGCGACCAAGAACAGGGCCGCTTCGAGCGCGAACACGATCAGGAACGCGCTCGATGTTTCCGAGAGCAGCGCCCGAAGCGCATCGACCCCGGCAGCGCCAGCGAAACCGCCGCACGCGAAGGCGATTGCTTGCGCCGCGCCCCACACGCCCATGCGCACGCCTTCACGCGAACTGCGTCCTTGCCCCGCCAAGCCCATCATCGAGCCGATGGCGGACACAGCGAACACACCGTTGGCAAAGCCCAGCACGAACACCGTTGGCTGCAGCGGCCAAGCGGGCCCGACAAGCGCCGCACATGCCAACGCAGCGAGCGCCAGCGCTGAGCCTACGCAGCCAGCGATGGTCCATTGCCGCATCCAGGCGCGCTTCTTGTCGCCGAGGCGCGCGCCACAGACGCCAACCAAAATCATGCCGAGCAATACGCCGCCATGCTGCACGCCGGCCAATTGTGTCGACTGGCCAGGCGTCATGCCAAAGATAAGTCCGGCGAACGGCTCAAGGATGAGATCCTGCGCGCTGTAAGCCATCATCGAGACAAACACGAAGATCGTGAAGCGGCGCGCCAACGGCTCAGCCCAGATTTCGCGCAACACCTGCGCGAAGGGTGGCTTTTGCTCTTGCCCTTCGGGCTGGCGTTCAGGCTCACGCTCCACACCCCAGACGGCGATGAGCGTGACCAGGAACGCGGCGCCGGCGACGCCTGTCGCGACGAACGCCAAACGCTGAGGCGAGAACGGATCGAGCAGCGCGCCGGCGACGCCGGCCGTGATGACGATGCCGACGATCATCATGATCCACGTCGTCGCGGCGGCGGCAGGTCGGCGCTCGGGGGCCGTGCGCGTTGCGAGGAGAGCAAGCAGCGACGTACCGCTCGCACCCACGCCGGCGCCGATCATCGTAAAGGCCAGAATACCGAGCAAAATGCCGAGCACCGGCGATGACGCCATGAGGAGTGTTGCATCTGTCGCCAACACGCCGCCTAGCGCCAGCACGCCCATGCCGCCAATGATCCACGGCGTACGGCGGTGGCCCATGTCGGAGCCGTAACCCCATCGCGGGCGGGAGAGTTGGATGGCGTAATGCCAAGCCACCAGCGCGGCGGGCAGCATCGCCGGCAACGCGTATTCAACGACCATGACGCGATTGAGCGTCGACGTTGTCAGCACGATGATGGCGCCCAGCGCGCTTTGCACCAAGCCAAGGCGAACGATGCCGAGCCAACTCAGATGCGCGCCATTCATGAACCGGCTCCAGCGAGGCCGCCGAGCGCGAAAGCGCTGACCAGCATGCCCAAGACATAAAGAAGGACGCCTGTGCCATTGAACCACGGCGCGAGCTTGCGCGGATCAGTCACGAGCCGCGCCATGAGATAAATTTGAATGCCGAACGAAACCGTGACAGCGATGGCGTGCAGCGGTTGGCCCCAGGCGAGCAGGAGCGCGATCACCACCGCCTGCGGCGCCAGCATGACGGCGCACGCGACCTTTGCTGCCTTGTCGACACCCAATTGCACCGGCAATGAGCGCACGCCGGTCTGGCGATCGCCTTCGATCGCTTTGAAGTCGTTCAGCACCATGATGCCGTGCGCGCCGAAACTGTAGAGCGCCGCGATGATCAGGATTTGTGGATTGGGAAGCGCCGCGAGCATAACGGCGGCGCCAGTGAACCAGGTGATGCCTTCATAAGAAAGCGCGCACGCGGCTGGCCCCCACCACCCGCTCTGCTTCAAACGCAAAGGCGGCGCGCTATAGACCCAGGCGAGCGCCATACCGACGACGGCGGCGCCGAACACCCACGGCCCAAGCGCGAGCGCCCAAAGCATCGACACCACAGTCCAACCAATGGCGATCCAGAGGCCCCATTGGCCGGGGATGCGACCGGATGGAATTGGGCGGTTGGGTTCGTTGATGGCGTCGACGTGGCGATCGTACCAATCGTTGACGGCTTGGCTGGTGGCGCAAATGAGCGGGCCGGCGAGGATAATCCCTGCCAGCGCCATCGGCCAACGTTCGCCAAGATTGGCGCCCGACGAAATGACACCGCAGCCAAACGCCCACATGGGTGGAAACCAAGTGATGGGCTTGAATAGTTCGAGCACCGCGCTCGGCGCAGGGAGCGGTCTAAACGATGCGACGGCGCTGCGGTCCATACCCGACGCTACAAATGACACCACAAGGTGTCAATTAAACTGGACGCTCATTTTCACTCGCTCGGTGTAAAATCCCCAAGGCCATATCTGTGCAGCTTGGAGTAGAGGCTCTGCCGGCTAAGACCCAAAACCTCCGCCGCCGAAGCACGATTGTTTCCAGTGAGCTCGAGCGCTGCTTCGATGCAGAGCCGCTCCACCAGGTCCGTGGATTCACGCACCAATTCCTTCAGTGTCACACGTCCGACCAGATGCGACAGCTGCTCAACAGATCGGGGCAATTCACCGGCCACCTGCGCCCGCGCCGATGGCGCGCGAACGCCGCTCCTAATTGAGAAGCCGAAGCAGGGTTGATCGCTGTCCGCGACATGCACAGCCGATATCTCAACGTCCTCTTGTTCGCCCAGACGGTTCCGGAGAATGGTCGCGAAATTCTTGAGCGAGCCGTGTTGGCGCAAGCTAGAGACAAGGATGTTTCGGTCGATCTCTGGGCGGCCCAGAAAATTGTCTAATGATTGGCCCTGCGCCTGCTCTTTGCTGGCCAAGCGCGTGATGTCTAGAAATGCGTTGTTTTGCGCTATGATGCGCAAGCTCTCGTCGGTCACGACAAACGCATCAGGTATCCGCTCAAGCACATCTATCAGTCGCTGAGCGGATTCCGGCACTTGCGCCATGTCGGAATCCCGCGCGCTTAGTCGAACCAGGAACAGCGAAGCGCGGTCCTGGCGGAACAGCGAGGCGGAAGCGTTAAACGGACGGCCGGCGCATTGCAGAGTGGCTTGAGCGGTGAGATTTCCGCCGCCGTGAGCCATCGCCAATAAGGAAACCGCAGAATCACGCGATCCGCTATCAAAGATGGCCCCGAAAGTTCGCCCAATGAGCGGGGCCGATGCGCCACCGATAAGACGCTCGGCCGCTGGATTCGCTTCAACGACCTTTCGCGTCGCCGCATCAATGACGACGACCGCCTCAGAGGCGAGTTGAAACAGCAACCGGTAACGCGACTCGGCTTCGCGTAGACGCGTGTAATCGCGCTCCATTGTCTGCTGCGCTTGGATAAGCCGCTGCTGGAGTTCCGCGGCGGCGCGATGATCGCGTCCGATCGCAATTACACGACCATCGTCACCAGCGTTGACAGCTATGTAGCGGACCGCGACGTATGCGCCACCGGCGGTCGGGTGGTTGATTTCACGCCAGCGCGCGCCGGTGTCGCTCGCCGCATCTCGCAGCATTTCCTCGATTTTTTGTCGGCTGTCGCTGGTCACTGTGTCAGCCCAGCGACGATCCAGCCAACCTTCGAAGCCGTCATTGACCATGTCGCGGCTATTGACCGCGAGATCTCGAATAAAACCGCCGCGATCGATAATCATCGCCACGTCGCCGCCTGCGGCGACGACCTTAGCCGCTACCTTGCTGTCCAGAGCGCCCAAGAGGTTTCTAGCAAATCTGGGCTCAATGCGCTCAGCGGGGGACGTGTGGATTGTCATTGCACTCGCACTCGCCCTTCTTCTGGCGCCGCCATCGATCAGCGGTGTGCGAGTTGCCTCACTGCCACCTCAGCCTTCAGTACAGCTTCCCTCGCGTCGGCCGCCATGGCGTCGGCCCCGATCTTTGCCACGAGTTCTGGCCGCTCCAAGAAAAGCCGCCCTCCCACTATGACGCTGATGTCGCGATTCCTTGACGCTCGTCTTATGGACATAATCATTGGGGCGATTTGATCAAGACGATCATCGGAACTTGCCGTCATTCCGAACACGTCGAACCTGTGCGCTTGCACGGCGCCCATTATTTCATCCAACTCGCCGGACAATTCAGTCCAGGTCCGCCAGCCGGAGCGCCGAAAGAACTCTTCGATAATGACGATGCCAAATGTGTGCTGCTCACCGGGGGCAGGCGCAAAAAGCGCCGCGCGGCCGTTGGACGCCGCGCCCTTTTCGGTTGGGCCATGCAAGCTGAGTTCGCGGACCACTTGCTGCAATCTGCCAAGGGCAATGGTCACGTCGGCGAACGAAACCTGATCATCGTTCCAAAACTCGCCCAGTCGGCGTGCGGCCGGACCGAGCAATTCAAGATAGATCGCCTCCATCGATACGCCCTGCTGCAGCAGGCCGCCGATTATGGCGAGCAGCGACTCGTGGCCTGTGGATAGCGTATAAAGCGCAAATTTTTCAGTAGTTTCTGGACCCAGCTCGACCACGTCGCGGGGCGGCGGCTCGCTGGACTGACCGTGCACGAGCATGAGGCGAGGAATGATCTCGCCTTCAACTAGGCGGGCGAGGTGGTCGGATTTTTCTCCCTGCGACTGACCTCGGCCGCGGGAGCGCTTGGGTTGTCGCTCGCGTCCGCTGGGGGACCCGAGCTGGTAAGGTTCTTCGCCGCAAAGATCGAACGCCGGCGACTGCGGAAGGCTGGCCATATGGGCCCCCTTCTTCCCACGGATTCTTCCCTACTCGCGCAGCTCCGTACCGCGCCGCTCCCGCCAGTTGGACCCGTCTTGATGGCCCAGTAGCAGGCGATCCCTCCCCAAGACGCGATGTCCTCTAATGCGAGGATCTGATCTCGGTCCCACACGGTAAGCAGACTTAACGTCAGCTGGCGAGCATTAATTTCGTCAAATCGGCACATCTGTCCACTTTGTTGGACGTTCCATTTCCTTGACAACTCGTTGGGCGCGGATACGCTTTCATCCGTCGACGTTGTTCGGGAGATCGGCGGTGCACGGAAAACGACCGCAATCCGGAGGCGACATCCTTCGCACTTCGAATCTGGGGGGCGAACGCGCTTCCAACGCGACAAACTTCTTCGATCACTGGCTCGACTCGGTCGCGCCATGTCCATGGCCGTCGCACGTCGGCTCCCACATTGAATCACGCGAACAGAGCAACGCCGGCAAAGCGGCGCTCTACACGCCCGAAGAACGCGCCAGGCGCGATGCTTCGCCTTGGACATTGGTGCAAGCGATTCTCGCGCCGCTTCAGTTCATCGTATTCGCAGTCAGTCTCGGGCTGGTGATCCGCTTCTTGATGACTGGCGACGGCTACGCGATCGCGACCGCGTCGATCCTCGCAAAAACCTTCCTGCTCTATCTCATCATGATCACCGGCTCGATCTGGGAGAAGGAGGTCTTCGGCAAATACCTGTTTGCGCGCGCCTTCTTCTGGGAAGACGTGTTCAGTATGGTCGTTCTGGCGCTGCAGACCGCTTATTTGGTCGCGCTGTTGATGAACTGGGGCACGGCGCAACAGCAAATGATGATCGCGGTCGCCGCCTACGCGGCCTACGTGATCAACGCCGGACAATTTCTGATGAAGCTGCGCGAGGCGCGGTTGGACGCTGAGCGCTCAGCCATGGCGCCGCTTGGCGCGGGCCGCCAAGCAGCATGACGCCAGCCACCCCCAACGCCGGATGCGACAGCGACGCCGCCCCGGTGCTCCGCGAACGCGGTCAACGCGAAGTGTTCTGCGGTTTGACGGGAATCGTCTGGCTGCATCGCAAGATTCAGGACGCCTTCTTCCTCGTGGTCGGATCGCGTACCTGCGCGCATCTCATTCAATCCGCGGCCGGCGTGATGGTGTTCGCCGAACCGCGTTTCGCCACCGCGATCATGGAAGAAAAGGACCTCGCTGGCCTAGCCGACGCCAACGAAGAGCTTGATCGGGTTGTCGATCGGCTGCTTGAGCGCCGGCCGGACATCAAGCTGCTGTTCCTGGTGGGCTCGTGCCCTTCCGAAGTCATCAAGCTTGACCTGTCGCGCGCCGCACAGCGGCTTTCGACCAAGCACCAGCCCAAGGTCCGCGTACTCAATTATTCGGGCAGCGGCATCGAGACGACATTCACACAAGGCGAGGATGCATGCCTCGCCGCCCTGGTTCCGGAAGCGCCCAAAGCTGGCGACGATGCTGTCCCTTCCCTGCTTATCGTCGGCGCGCTTCCGGATATCGTTGAAGACCAGTTCGCGCGCCTGTTCGCCGAGCTAGGCATCGGACCTGTCGCATTCTTCCCGCCGCGCCGTTCGGGCAATATTCCAGCTGTCGGCTCCAATACGCGCATGCTGATCGCGCAGCCGTTTTTGGGGGACACCGCGCGCGCGCTCGAGACCCGTGGCGCAACGCGACTGCCGGCGCTGTTTCCTTTCGGCGCCGAGGGTACGACGCATTGGCTCAAGGCCGCCGCCGATGCCTGGGGCGTATCGGAGATGGATTTCCGCCGGGTGGTGGCGCCCCATCGGGAACGAGCCAAGCGCGCGCTGGCGCGCTCCAAAGAAACACTCGACGGTCGCAGCATCTTCTTCTTCCCGGATTCGCAGCTGGAGCCGCCGCTGGCGCGCTTCCTCGCCGAAGAGCTCGGCATGCGTCCGATCGAGATCGGCACGCCGTATCTCAACCGCGATCTGCTTTCAGAAGAGCTGAAGCGTCTGCCGCGCGGCGCGCAGCTGAGCGAAGGCCAGCACGTCGACAAGCAGCTAGATCGCTGCCGCGACGCTCGCCCTGATCTGGTCGTCTGCGGTTTGGGGCTCGCCAATCCGCTGGAAGCGGAGGGCCTGACCACCAAATGGTCGATCGAATTGGTGTTCTCGCCGGTGCACGGCTTCGACCAAGCCGGAGACCTCGCAGCCCTCTTCGCGCGTCCGTTCGCCCGCCGCTCTGCGTTGAGGGTCTGACGCGATGCAACTGACCGTCTGGACTTATGAAGGCCCGCCACATGTGGGCGCGATGCGCATCGCAACCGCGATGCAGGGTCTGCATTACGTTCTACACGCCCCGCAGGGCGACACGTACGCCGACCTGCTCTTCACGATGATCGAGCGGCGCGATGCGCGCCCCCCCGTGACGTACACCACATTCCAAGCCCGCGACCTCGGCGGCGACACCGCTGAGCTCTTCAAGAACGCGGCGCGTGAAGCCTATGAGCGCTTCAAGCCAGAGGCGATGATCGTCGGCGCCTCCTGCACCGCTGAACTCATTCAAGACGATCCAGCCGGCCTTGCACGCGCACTCAAGCTGCCGATCCCGGTCATCGCGCTCGATCTGCCGTCGTACCAGAAGAAAGAAAACTGGGGCGCATCGGAGACGTTCTACCAGCTCGTTCGCACCTTCGCGCCGAAAGTCGAAGGCGCGCCGGCACGTACGCCCGGCCCGCGCCCGCGCTGCAATATTCTGGGCCCGACCGCGCTCGGCTTCCGTCACCGCGACGATGTGGTCGAAGTAAAGCGCTTGCTGGCGCGGCTCGGCGTCGATGTGAACGTCACCGCGCCCCTGGATGCGACGCCATCAGACCTCGCGCGCCTCACTGACGCTGATTTCAACGTCGTGCTCTATCCCGAGATCGCCGACGTGGCCGCGCGCTGGCTTGAGCGCATCCACGGACAGAAAATGGTTCGCACGGTCCCGATCGGGCAGAACGCGACCAAGGATTTCATCAACGAGATCGCCGCGCTGACCGGCATTGATCCGGCGCCGGTGCTGAATGACGCCGACGCGCGCCTGCCCTGGTGGTCGCGCTCTGTTGATTCCAACTATCTCACCGGCAAACGCGTCTTCATCTTCGGCGACGCCACCCACGCCATCGCCGCCGCGCGTGTTGCATCGGAAGAATTGGGTTTCGAAGTGGTCGGCCTCGGCGCCTACCCCCGCGAGTTTGCACGCGATGTTCGCGCCGCTGCTGAAAAGCTCGGCCTCACCGCGCTGATCACGGACGATTACCTTGAGGTCGAGAAGGCCATTGCGGAGCTACAACCTGAATTGGTGCTCGGCACGCAGATGGAGCGCCATATCGCCAAGCGCCTCGGCATTGGCTGCGCCGTGATCTCAGCGCCGGCGCACGTGCAGGACTATCCCGCGCGCTTCTCGCCGCAGATGGGCTTCGAAGGCGCCAACGTGCTGTTCGACACCTGGGTGCATCCCCTGGTGATGGGCTTGGAAGAGCACCTTCTTGCGATGTTCCGCGAGGACTTCGAGTTCAACGACGCCGCCGGCGCCTCACACCTCGCCGCGCATCAGGCCGCACCCGCCCCAATCGCGGCGCCCGCGGCAAGCGACATCACTTGGTCCAAGGAAGCCGAAGCAGAACTCACCAAGATCCCGTTCTTCGTGCGCGGCAAAGCCCGCCGCAACGCCGAGCGTTTCGCCACCGAACAAGGCCTTGCCATCATTCAGATCGAAACTTTGTATGACGCCAAAAGCCACTATGCGCGCTGAGACGCCTCCCGTCCGCGTCGTGATTGTCACGCTCGACAATCACCTCGCTGGAGTCGTGCGCCGCGCGGAGAACGCGTTGGCGAACGAAATCCCGGGACTATCGCTCAAGCTTCACGCCTCCACCGATTGGGGTGACAACCGCACCGCGCTCGACGCCTGCCTCGCCGATATCGCGCAAGCGGACATCATCATCGCGACGATGTTGTTCATGGAAGACCATATCCAGGCTGTCCTGCCGGCGCTGGAAGCCCGCCGCGACGCCTGCGATGCGATGATCTGTGTGATGTCGACGGGTGAAGTGATCAAGCTCACCAAGCTTGGCCCGTTCCGCATGGACGGCTCGCAAACCGGCCCGATGGCGTGGCTGAAGAAACTGCGCGGGTCGAAAACGAATTCGTCCGGCGCCGGCCAAATGGCGATGTTGCGCCGCTTGCCGAAAATCCTGCGCTACATTCCTGGCAAGGCGCAGGACCTCCGCGCCTATTTCCTCACGATGCAATATTGGCTCTCCGGCTCGCCGGAGAACATCGCTGACATGGTGCGCTTCCTGGTCGGCCGTTATGCCGATGGCGAGCGCCGTGTGTTGCGTGAGCAAATCGCCGCCGGCCCGCCGCGCGAGTATCCCGAGATCGGGCTTTATCACCCGCGCGCCGCCTCCAAGATCGTTGAACTGGTCGAAAGCCTGCCGCCGTCCACGGCCAAGAAGGGCGTCGTCGGGCTACTGGTCCTGCGCTCCTACGTCCTGGCGAGCGACGCCGGCCACTATGACGGCGTGATCGATGCGCTCGAAGCGCGCGGACTGAAGGTTATCCCGGCGTTCGCCTCGGGTCTCGACGCGCGGCCCGCGATCGAGAAATACTTCATCGACGGCGGCGCGCCTGTCGTTGATGCGGTCGTCTCCCTCACCGGTTTCTCGCTCGTCGGCGGTCCAGCTTACAACGACGCCGCGGCGGCTGAAGACATCCTGGCCAAGCTCGATGTGCCGTACATCTCGGCGCAGCCGCTGGAGTTCCAAAGCTTGGAGCGCTGGGGCGCGTCGCGCACGGGGCTGTCGCCGGTCGAATCCACCATCATGATCGCGATCCCCGAGCTCGACGGCGCCACTGCGCCGATCGTGTTTGGCGGCCGGTCCGATGGATCGGGCGAAGCCTGCATCGGCTGCGCCAAGGGTTGCCGGTTCGAAACACAAGCTGCCGCGTCGAAGATGTGCTCCTGCCCGGAGCGGGCCGACATGCTTGCGGCGCGCGTGGCGAAGCTCGTCTTGCTCCGCCGCAGCGTACGGCGCGACCGCAAGATCGGCATCGTGCTGTTCAACTTCCCGCCGAACTCGGGCGCTGTTGGCTCAGCCGCCTATCTCTCGGTCTTCGCTTCGTTACACAATACTTTGAAGGCGCTGAAGGCGGCAGGCTATGACGTTGAAGTCCCGCGCACCGTCGATGACGTGCGCGCGCGGCTGCTTGAAGGCAACGCACTGCGCTATGGCACGGACGCCAACGTCCACACGCGCGTCCCCGCTGACGATCACGTGCGCCGTGAGCGGCATCTGGCGGAGATCGAAGCTCAATGGGGGCCAGCGCCCGGTCGTCAGCTCAGCGATGGACGCTCGATCTTCGTGCTGGGTGCGCAGTTCGGGAACGTTTTCGTCGGCTTGCAGCCAGGCTTTGGCTACGAGGGCGATCCGATGCGGCTGATGTTCGAGGCGAGCTTTGCCCCGACGCACGCTTTCTCCGCCTTCTATCGCTGGCTCCGCGAAGATTTCGGCGCCAATGCTGTTCTGCACTTCGGCACCCACGGCGCGCTCGAATTCATGCCAGGCAAGCAAGTCGGCCTAACGGCCGCGGATTGGCCGGACCGGCTGATCGGCGATCTGCCGAACTTCTATCTCTATGCCAGCAACAACCCGACTGAAGGCATGATCGCCAAGCGGCGCTCCTCCGCAACGTTGATCAGCCATTTGACGCCGCCGATCGCGAAGTCCGGCCTCTACCAAAGTCTGCAAGACTTGAAGGCGCTGATCAGCCGGTGGGATGTCGCCCCGCGGTTGGAACGCGACACCCTAGCCGCAAGCATTCAAGCGGCGGCCGCCAGCCTGGACATGGCGCCCGCCTCCCCGGCCTGGACCAACGAAAGCAACGCCGAAATCGCCGCACTCGCAGTTCGGGTCACCGAGATTGAAGACGCGCTGATCCCAAGCGGGCTACACACGATCGGCGTCCCGCCGGACGCGGCCGAGCGAACTGATCTGCTGCTTGCGATCGCCGAAGGCAAAGGGAATGCGCCGCCACGCGCGGCGATCGAAGCTATGGTCGCAGGCGCTTCACCCGAGGTCGCCCTCGGACGCGCCGGCAAAAAGTCACGCGCGCTCCTCGACTCCATGCGCGCGTTGCAGGCGACCGACGCCCTGCTCGCGCGCGACGCGGAGCTGGAAGCTATCCTGCGCGCGCTCGATGCACGCTACATCCGCCCGGCGCCCGGCGGCGATCTCGTGCGCACGCCCGCTGTGCTGCCCACCGGCCGCAACATCCACGGCTTCGATCCTTTCCGCCTGCCAAGCGCGCTCGCGGTTCATGACGGCGCGCTGCAAGCCAATCGCCTGCTGGCCGCGCACGCCAAACGCAGCAACGGCGCCTACCCCGAATCCATCGCCATGGTTCTATGGGGCTCGGATAATCTGAAGAGCGAAGGCGGGCCAATCGCTCAAGCGCTAGCGCTGATGGGCGCGCGCCCGCGCTTCGACTCGTACGGCCGCCTCTGTGGCGCAGCTTTGGTCCCACTCGCCGAACTAAAGCGTCCGCGCATCGACGTGGTTATGACGCTCTCGGGCATCTTCCGCGATCTCTTGGCTCTGCAAGTACGCATGCTGGCGGAAGCCGCCTACCTCGCCGCCATCGCCGACGAGCCGATCGAGCAGAACCACATCCGCAAGCATGCGCTAGACCTGCAAACCATGCACGGCTGCGACCTCGAAACAGCGGCCCTGCGTGTCTTCTCCAACGCCGATGGCGCCTATGGCGCCAACGTCAATCAGCTGATCGATTCCGGCGTGTGGACCGAAGAAGAAGAACTCGCTGACGCCTTCGAAAGCCGCAAGTGCTTCGCCTATGGCCGGACCGGCGCCGCGGTGCGTCAGTCCAAGATGCTCCGCAGCATCCTGAAGGGCGTGGACTTCACCTACCAGAACCTCGAATCCGTCGAACTCGGCGTCACCACCATCGACCATTATGTCGATGCTCTGGGCGGCATCAGCCGCGCCGTGCAGCGCGCGCGGGGCGTCGCGACGCCTGTCTATATCGGAGATGAAACGCAGGGTGAAGGCAAGGTGCGCACGCTGTCCGAACAAGTTTCGCTCGAAACTCATACGCGCACGCTCAATCCGCGGTGGTATGAGGGCCTGCTGAAGCATGGCTATGAAGGCGTGCGCCAGATCGAAGCGCAGGTGACCAATACGATGGGCTGGTCGGCCACCACCGGCCAGGTCGAGCCGTGGGTCTATCAGCGCATCAGCGAAACCTACGTGCTGGACGACGCGATGCGCCGGCGCATGGCCGCCCTCAATCCGAAAGCTTCCGCGCGCATGGCCAATCGGCTGCTCGAGGCCCACGACCGCCAATACTGGCGCCCTGACGCGGCCACGCTCGATGCGTTGCGCAACGCCAGCGACGAACTCGAAGATCAATTGGAAGGCATCGCCGCACCCGCGGCGTGAGGAGCATAATGACCACCCTCGATTTACCCAGAGGCCTTCCCAAACGCCCCGACGGCGAAGGCAGCGTGCAGGTTCTCATGGATCCCACCATGAAGATCGAACGCGCCAAAGTGTTCGCCGTTTATGGCAAAGGCGGCATCGGCAAGAGCACGACATCGTCGAACCTATCGGCGGCGTTCTCACACCTTGGCAAACGCGTGCTGCAAATCGGCTGCGACCCCAAGCACGACAGCACCTTCACGCTGACCAAGCGCCTGGTGCCGACGGTGATCGACGTGCTCGAAGGCGTGGAGTTTCACTCCGAGGAGCTTCGGCCGGAAGACTACGTGTATGAAGGCTATAACGGCGTCATGTGCGTCGAAGCTGGCGGACCGCCGGCAGGTACGGGCTGCGGCGGCTATGTCGTCGGCCAGACGGTGAAGCTGCTCAAAGAGCACCACCTGCTGGAAGACACCGACATCGTGATCTTCGACGTGCTGGGCGACGTGGTTTGCGGCGGCTTTGCAGCACCGCTGCAGCACGCCGAGCGCGCGCTGATCGTCACCGCCAACGATTTTGACTCGATCTTCGCGATGAACCGCATCATCGCGGCGATCAAAGCCAAATCGAAGAACTACGACGTGCGCCTTGGCGGCGTCATCGTGAACCGCAGCGACGGCACTGATGAAGTGGACCGCTATAACGCTGCGCTAGGGCTGGAGCGGATCGCGCACTTCCCGATCCTGGATGAAATCCGCCGCAGCCGGCTGAAGAAATCCGTATTATTCGAGATGGAGTCTACGCCGGCGCTCGAAGCTGTGAAGCTCGAATACATGCGCCTCGCCGCATCGCTGCTGGTGGGCGACAAACAGTATGATTGCGTGCCGATGAAGGACCGCGACATTTTCGACTTCTTGGGTTACGAATGATGAGCATCACCGACTCCCAGCGGCCTACCGCCGCCTATGAAGAACGCCGCGGCCGGTTGGAAACCTATTTCGACCGCACGGCGCTCGACGCGTGGACGCAGCTCACGTCCGACGCTCCAGTCAGCCGCATTCGCGCAACCGTCCGCGCTGGGCGCGACAGCATGCGCGACACGCTGCTCTCGTGGTTGCCGCAGGACATGCGCAGCACCTCCTTGTTCGATGCCGGCTGTGGCACCGGCGCGCTTTCCGTGGCGGCCGCCCGTCGCGGGGCGCGTGTGACTGGTGTTGATGTTTCCGCCAGTCTGATCAAACTCGCCAACGAGCGCGCGCCGAAGGACGTCGCGCCCGGCTCGCTCGATTTTGGCGTGGGCGATATGTTCGATCCGCGCTTTGGCCGCTCCAACTACGTCGTGGCGATGGATTCGCTCATCCACTACCCGTCCGCCGAAATCCTGCGCGTGCTCGGCGCCTTCGCCGCCCGCACAGACCGTGCGATCCTCTTCACCTTCGCACCGCAGACACCGGCGCTGTCGTTGATGCATGCCGCCGGTAAGCTTTTCCCGCGCGCCGATCGGGCGCCGGCGATTGAGCCCGTGAGCGAGGCCGCCATTCGCCGCGGCATTGCGGCATCATCCGCCTTCGCAGGCTGGAAGATTGGCCGCAACGCGCGCATCAGCAGCGGATTCTACATGTCGCACGCGATGGAGTTGGTGCACGCATGAGCGACGGCGCCCGCCCCCCGCCTATGACTTGGCGCCAGTTCTTGGCGCAGCTGCTGCCGTTCGCGGATTCTGCAACCACGGATTTGCCGCTGGGCCAATTGCTGCGCCTCGGCCTATTCCAAGTTTCAGTCGGCATGGCGGCAGTGCTGCTCACCGGCACGCTCAACCGCGTGATGATCGTCGAACTCGGCATATCGGGCTGGATCGTCGCTCTGATGGTATCGTTGCCGCTGGTGTTCGCGCCGCTGCGCGCGCTGATCGGCTTCAAGTCCGACACCCACCGCTCCGTGCTCGGATGGCGGCGAGGCCCTTACATCTGGTTTGGCTCGATGCTGCAGTTTGGCGGCTTCGCCATCATGCCGTTTGCGCTGCTGATTCTTTCCGGTGATACGCACGGGCCGATCGTCGTTGGCGAGATCGCCGCGGCGCTGGCTTTCCTGCTGGTGGGCATCGGCATGCACACCACGCAAACGGCGGGCCTCGCGCTCGCTACCGATCTCGCACCCGAAGAGGCGCGGCCGCGCGTGGTGGCTCTGCTTTATGTTATGCTACTGGCCGGCATGCTGATCAGCGCGCTCTTCTTCGGGCTGTTGCTCGCCGACTTCAGCGCACTGCGCTTGATCCAAGTTATCCAGGGCGCGGCTGTCGTCACCATGGTGCTGAATTGCGTCGCGCTCTGGAAGCAAGAGGCGCGCAACACCGCACTAACCGCACCCGATCGTGACCACGCGCCCTTCGCAGAGCACTGGCGCTCGCTGATGTCTGGCGGCCGGACCGGGCGGCTTCTGTTTGCCGTTGGCTTCGGCGCCGCCGCTTTCAGCATGCAGGATGTGCTGCTCGAGCCTTACGGCGCCGAGGTGCTGGGGCTGTCCGTGGGCGCGACAACCGCGCTTACGGCGCTTTGGGCCTGGGGCGCGCTCGCGGGCTTTGCGCTTGCTGCGTACCGGCTCGGCGACGGCGCTGAATGCCACCGGCTTGCGGGTTTGGGCGCTTTGCTAGGCGTTGTCGCTTTCTCGCTGGTCATCTTTGCAGCGCCGCTCAATTCCGCACCGCTCTTCTGCGTTGGCGTGGCCGGGATTGGCTTTGGCGGCGGGCTCTTTGCCGTCGGCACCTTAACTGCAGCGATGGCCCTGACACGCGACGGCCAGTCCGGACTAGCGCTCGGCGCCTGGGGTGCGGTGCAAGCGACGGCGGCCGGCGTTGGCATCGCCCTCGGCGGCACGTTGCGAGACCTGGTCGGCGGTCTCGCCGAGAACGGCGCTCTCGGCCCCGCTCTAGTAGGCCCGGCGACGGGATACGGCTTCGTCTATCACCTCGAGATTGGACTTCTCTTTGCTGCGTTGATCGCGATCGGCCCGCTCGCGCGGCACGCAGCAACACAACCTTCAACCACCACGACAAAATTCGGCATGGCCGAGTTTCCAACCTGATCGCCGCAAGCGGAGTTACGCCATGGAAGACCAAGTTTACAATGGGGGCCTCGACGTGACGGAGTGGGTTCTCTACGCCTTCTTCCTCCTGTTCTTCGGCCTGGTGGCTTACCTGCGCCGCGAGGATCGCCGCGAAGGCTATCCGCTTGAGGATGATGTGAGCGGCCGGCATGAGCCGTCGGGGGGCTTACTGTTCACCGCGCAGCCCAAGGTGTTTCGGCTCCCGCACAATGGCGGCACGGTGACCACACCGATTAAGGCGCGTGACTCCAGCGACCTGAAAGCCCGTCGCACGGCGCCTTGGGCAGGTTCACCGATCGAACCGGAAGGCGATCCTTTACAAGCGGGCATCGGTCCAGGCGCCTACGCGCAGCGCGCCAAGGCTCCTGACCTCATGCTGCACGGCGCCCCACGCATCGTGCCGCTTCGCGTCGCCGATGATTTTTACCTCGACAAGCGCGACCCCGACCCCCGAGGCATGCCGGTGATCGCCGCCGACAACGCCGTCGCAGGGACGGTAAGCGATGTTTGGGTGGATCGCTCGGAATACATCATTCGCTACCTGGAGGTGACGTTGCCCGAATCTGCGAAGCGCGTGCTGGTGCCCATGCCGATGGCGGTGATCCAGCGCGGGCGCAAGCGTGTGAAGGTGGGCGCGCTGCTCGCCTCACAATTCGCCGGCGCGCCTACTTTAGCTAATCCTGATCAAATCACGCGCGATGAGGAAGAGCGCGTCAGCGCCTATGTCGGCGGCGGCTTGCTCTACGCAACCCCGGCGCGTTCGGAGCCCTGGCTATGAGTGAGCACGATTTCGAACCGGTACGCGGTCTGCCGGGCGATCTCCCGGCCGGCGAGCGCTTGCTATGGCAGGGCGCGCCAGATTGGTGGCCGCTCGCACAACGCGCTTTCCATGTGCGCTCAGTGTCGATCTATTTTGGCGTGCTCATGGCATGGCGTGGCATCGCCACGGCGCTCGAGGGCGCAACGCTTGTCGCCTCAGCGCAATCAGCCCTGCACGTGGCGCCAATCGCCATCGCGGCGCTGACGCTACTCTGCGGCCTAGCGATAGTAACAGCGCGGACGAGCGTTTACACGATCACCAGCAAACGCGTGGTGCTTCGCTTTGGGGTCGCGCTGCCCAAGGCGATCAACATCCCGTTCACGATCGTTGAGAACGCCGCGCTCAAGGGCTTCAGCGACAAAACCGGCGACCTGGCGCTCACGCTGATCGAGCCGAACAAGATCGCCTACTTCCTGCTCTGGCCGCATGCGCGGCCGTGGAAGCTGGCGCGGCCGCAACCTGCAATGCGCGCTCTGGCCGATGCGTCCTCCGTAGCCGCGCTGCTGGCCGACGCTTTGAAGGCGGCGCATGGCGAGCGGGGTGGCGCGGTTCCCGCGCCAATCCAAACACCAGAGCCAGCAGCGGCGCATCAAGCTGCGCTCAGCCCGGCATAGGAACACGTCATGAGCAATATCGACACCGAACCCTTTCCGCGCTTTGCCCTCATCGCGGCAGCGGTGCTCATCGCCGGAACGATCACGGCCGCCGCCGCCGCGCGCTACCAGCGTGTGACCAATCCCGAACCGAGCATCCACGCTACCACAACGCCAGTGGCCGCGCGTGATCTCACCTTCTTCGATATGCCCAACGGCTCCGTCGAAGTGCGCGACGCGGCGGGGACCGAGGTTCTGTTCGTCGCCGCACCAGGGACCAATGGCTTCATTCGCGGTGTCATGCGCGGGTTGGCGCGCGATCGCCGCTCGCGCGGGATCGGTCAGCAGCCAGCCTTTCGCCTGGCGCAATGGCCGGATGGCCGTCTATCGCTCGAAGACCTCGCGACTGGCCGACGCATCGAACTCAGCTCTTTTGGGGACACCAACCGCGCTGCCTTCGCGCAACTACTCGCCCCCGCTGAGGGCGCGACTTGATGAGCCCCTTCGCCCGCCGCTCGCACGACACCGAATGCACGATTGAAATCGAGCACAGCGAAGAGCACCTCCACGCGCACGTCGAACTCGACAACAACTCGGACTTGCAACCGGGGGACCGAGTGAAGGTCCATGGTGCGCCGATCCGCGTCACCTTTGGGCAACGACTGACGCTGCGCCGGCCGGCGACAGTTGAACGCGCTGGTTGGCTCGAACGCCAGTGGACACGCCTGACCGCGCGCTTCGAACTTACTGAATTGTACGAAGTCAGCTTTACGCCGAGGAGAATACTGTGACCACCGCGACGCTCGACGCCCCTCGGCCCATCAACGAAACGACGCGCATTGCGCGGGAAGACACGGTTCTCAGCCCGCGCTTCTACACCACCGACTTCGAAGCGATGGACCGCATCGACGTGACGCCCGTGCGCCGCGAGTGGGACGCGCTGATCGCCGAACTCGCCGCCGACCCGAACAAGAACCACTTCAAGCGCACCGAAGCGTTCACAAACGCCTTGGATGACCTTGAGCCGGAACTGCGCAAGGAATGGGTGGACTTCCTGGTCAGCTCGATCACGGCCGAGTTCTCCGGCTGCGTTCTCTACGCCGAGATCGCCAAGCGCTCCAAGAATCCCGACATCAAAGCGCTGTTCAAGTACATGAGCCGCGATGAGTCGCGCCACGCCGGCTTCATCAACGAAGCGCTGAAGGATTACGGCATCGGCGTTGATCTTGGTTTCCTCACGCGCACCAAAAAATACACCTTCTTCAAACCGAAGTTCATCTTCTACGCGACCTACCTCTCCGAGAAAATCGGCTACGCGCGCTACATCACCATCTTCCGCGAACTGGAGCGTAACCCGGATCGGAAGTTCCACCCCATCTTCAATTGGTTCAAGGAATGGTGCAACGATGAGTTCCGCCACGGCGAAGCCTTCGCCGTGCTGATGCGCAATGATCCGAAGCTCCTGGCAGGCGGCAACCGTTTCTGGATCCGCTTCTTTCTCACCGCCGTGTACGCCACCATGTATGTGCGCGATCACGCACGCCCGGCCTTCCACCGCGCGCTCGGCGTCGACCCGACAGATTACGATTACCGGGTCTTCCGCATCTGCTCGGAGATCACCAAGCAGGTCTTCCCGTTCACGCTAGACACCGACAACCCGCAGTTCCGTGTCAAGCTCGAACGGCTTCGGCAATTGGCCGACGCCATGAGCGAGAACGCAGCGCGCGGTGGTGCGTTCGCCGACGTCCGCAAGGTCGGCCTCGGCGCGCAGCTCGCGGTGACCGCCATCAGCCTGTTCATGCAGCCGGTGATCGAGCATGAGATGCCGCGCGACGTGCGCATGGCGCCGGCCTGGTAAGAGGTTAGCGTCGCTCGTGTCCTTCGTCGCCATCGCCGCGCCGCTGCTGGTTGCAGCCTTGATCTGGTGGTTTTCCACCGGCGCTATCCTGTGGCTGGATCGGCGACCGCGCGAGACGTTCGGCTGGAGCTTCGCTGCCGCTACCATCGTCGCCGTGGGCGCGCTGATTGCGCTTTACGCAAGCGCCGGCGACCAGACCGTCACTAGCGCCTACATCGCCTTCTGCGCCGCCATCGCCATCTGGGGCTGGCACGAGATGAGTTTTTTGATGGGCTTCATTACCGGCCCTCGGCGACAAGAGCTGCCTTCCGGCGTCACCGGCTGGCGCCGCTTCTCGCTTGCGACCGCTACGATCATCCATCACGAAGTCGCGCTGGCGATCACCGCGGCGGCGCTTGTAGCGCTCACCTGGGGCCAACCCAATCAGATCGGCACGATCACGTTCTTGGTTCTTTGGGGTTTGCGGCTGAGCGCCAAATTCAACCTGTTTCTAGGGGCACCCTATCGCGCTGAGGAAATGCTGCCGCCGCACCTCGCGCACTTGAAGAGCTATTTCCGTCATCGCCGGATGAATGCGCTGTTTCCACTCTCCATCGCGTCCGGACTGGCGCTAGCTTGGACTCTTGGTGCGCTTGCGTTTGCGCCTGGCGCCACCGCATTTACGCACACAGGGTTCTCCCTGGTCCTGGCCATGACCGCGCTCGGCGTGATCGAGCACGTCTTTCTGTTTGTGCCGCCGCCGAATGCCCTGCTATGGGGCTGGGCCGGATCGAAGACAGAGCGCAACGCGCCGCTAGGCTAGAGTCCGAGTTCGTCCCAGCGAGCGAGATAAATGCGGAACCAAGGCGCCCACGTATCAGGCTCCGCGCGCGCAGCGTGCTGCAGCTCCGGCCGCGTCATCCAACGCACATCGCTAACTTCAGCCGGATTGAGATCCAGCCGCACCTCCCGCTGATCTACATCGCCGCGAAAAATGTGGACACGCTCGTGCTCGCGCAGGCCATTCGTGACGTCGGCCGCGTATTGCAGTGTATTGCATGGACGCAGCCCTGCCCGTAGGCCGAGTTCTTCTTGCAAGCGTCGATGTGCGCTGGCCGCCGGCGTCTCGCCCCACGCCGGATGCGAGCAACAGGTATTCGCCCAGAGGCCGCCGCAATGATACTTCCCCGTCGCTCGCTGCTGCACCAGCAAGGCTTCGCCCGACATGACAAACACCGACACCGCTAGATGCAGTGCGCCTCTGCGATGCGCCTCCATCTTCTCGATCGGATAGAGCGCGCCATCATCGCCAATACCCGGAATGATCAGCGGCGCGGAGGCCGCCTCCGGCTCGCGCGGAACGACGGCGTGCGTCTGTCTCATGCGGCGGCGACGGACCGGCTGAGCGCGCACTGCGCCCAGAGCTCCGATAGCGCTGAGACGAGACGATCTATGTCCGCGTCGGAATGCAATGGCGACGGCGTGATGCGCAGGCGCTCCGTGCCGCGCGGCACGGTCGGGTAATTGATCGGCTGAATGTAGATGCCGTACTGATCCAGCAGCCAATCGCTGATCTGTTTGCACTTCACCGGGTCTTTCACCATCACCGGGATGATGTGGCTCGGATTGTCCATGCACGGGATACCCAGAGCTTCAAGTTTGCGGCGCACTTTGGCGACGCGCTCTTGATGCCGAAGGCGCTCGATCTGGCTCGCCTTCAGGTGCTTGATGCTCGCAAGCGCGCCAGCGGCGACCGCAGGGGGGAGTGACGTCGTAAAGATGAAGCCGGACGCGAAGCTGCGAATGAAGTCGCAAAGCGCCGAGGATGCAGTGATATAGCCGCCGAAGACGCCGAAGGCTTTGCCCAACGTTCCCTCAATCACGGTCAGGCGATCCATCAAGCCTTCGCGCTCGGCGACGCCGCCGCCGCGCGGTCCATAAAGGCCGACAGCGTGGACTTCATCAAGATAGGTCATGGCGTTGTGCTTTTCGGCCACGTCGCAGATCGCGGCGATTGGCGCGATGTCGCCGTCCATGGAGTACACAGATTCAAACGCCACTAGTTTGGGACGCGCCGGATCAAGCGCGGCGAGCTTGCGGTCGAGGTCTTCTGGATCGTTGTGTTTAAAGACAACGCACTCCGCACGGCTGTGGCGAATGCCCTCGATCATCGAGGCGTGATTGCCGGCGTCGGACAACACCACGCAGTTCGGCAGCTTCGACGCCAAGGTGCTCAGCGCCGCCCAGTTCGAAACGTAGCCCGACGTGAACAGCAACGCCGATTCCTTCTGATGAAGATCGGCGAGCTCACGCTCCAACAGCACGTGGTAGTGGTTGGTGCCGGAGATGTTGCGAGTGCCGCCGGCGCCGGCGCCGCAGCGATCAATCGCTTCATGCATGGCCGCCACCACTTTCGGATGCTGGCCCATGCCGAGATAGTCGTTCGAGCACCAGACCGTGACCTCGGCGGCGCCAGCATCGGTGTAGCGTGTTGCACGGGGGAAATTCCCCGCCTTGCGCTCCAGATCCGCAAACACCCGATAGCGCCCCTCTTCACGGAGTGCGTCGAGCTGGTCCTGGAAGAAAGCTTCGTAGTTCATGTCGCGTGCTCGCTATTCGAATTTCGCTGGAGCGGCCGGAGGTTCAACCTCCGACCGCTCGTTCTAACATTCAGGTGTTCGGCGTCTGATCAGACGGCGGCGGCAGTTGATCCGGCGACGTCGACGGCGCTGTGCCCTCGATTGGCAATCCGCCTTCTGGTACCGACACTTCCGGTGTTGGGATGATCGAGCCATCGGCCGGCGCAGGCGCCAGGGCGCCAGCGTCAGACGGGACCTGCATCTGCTCCGGTATCGGCAACGGCGGCCCCACATGCGTGGCGCTCACATCATAGCCGGGCGCGAAATTGTGCTCGACCGCCCAGAGGTACCAATTGTCGACCGCCGTGCCAGTCAGCAGAATGCCGATGCCGCCGGTGAGCGGGCACAGCACCGCAAACCACCACGCCCAGCGGTGAATGGACTCCATCGACGCGTTAAAGCCCATCGTCCAGCGCCAGAACAAAGCTGCGCGCTCTGACGCCGTGCCGCGATCGGTGATCTGCTCAATCTCGCGTTCGCCACCATAGCGGCTGACAGCAAGAATAGTCGCACCGTGCATCGCGAACAGAAGCGCCGAGCCATAGAGGAAGGCGATCGAAAGCGCGTGGAACGGGTTGTAGAACAGATTGCCATACGTAATGGAGAAGGCGCCTACCCAATCAAGGTGCGGGAAGATGCCGAACGGCACCGCTTCGCTCCAGCTGCCCATAAGTACCGGGCGGATAAAACCCAGCACCAAGTAAAGCCAGATGGCGGAGGCAAACGCCCAGGTCACGTGTGTGCCGAGACCGAGTTCCTTTGCGCGGACATACGTCCGCACGCACCAAAGCAGAACCGAAGTCGTGAGAAAGAAGCCCGCCATAAGCCACCATCCGCCTTGTGCGAGCGGCGGCATAATGTTGAGCCCTTGCTCCGGCGGCGGCGGCTCAAGCGCGAGCCACGGCAACTGGCGGACGAACTCGATCGGATCCCATCCCACTGAGGCCCACATGTTGAGCCCGATAATCTCGATCGCAATAAAGCCGGTGAACAGCGAGGCAACGCCTAACCAGCCTAGATAGATAGGCCCGATCTGCGCGTTGCCGATCCATCCGAAAAGACGCGAGTAAAATGGATCGCCCGACCGCGGTTGATTGCCGACAGGCAGCGGCACGCCCGCTTCGAACGGCCCCCGGACTTGAACCTGCGTGAAGATGTTTTGATACGCGGTCATGGCGCGACTCCCTCCGAGCCCCAGATCGGCAGGTTCAACCACCAATTCCACCACTCGGGCCAACCGAGCGTCCAGAACGGGCCGCTAATGATCATGCAGACAGCGCTGAAGAACACCGCCGCCAACGCCAGGAACAAGCCCAGACGGTGGATGCCCAACGTCCCAATGGAATAGCCAAGCACGTCGCGGAAAAATGTATCCTCGTGCTCCGGTGATTTCACTTCCCCGCCCTTGCCGGGATTGGTCGCCGACAGCACGAGCGAGCCGTGCAGCGCGAGCGCAAAACAGGTGACGAAGAAGAACGACACCGCAATCATGTGCGCGGGATTGTAGTGGAAATTGAGATACTGGTAGCCGGTGTTCGACACCCAGTCCAAGTGGCTGAAGATGCCGTACGGAAATCCGTTGGCCCAAGCGCCGAGCATTACTGGACGGATCACCGTCAGCGTCACGTAAGCGCCGATCGCGAATGCAAACGCCACCGGCACGTGAATGCCGATGCCAAGCTTCCGGGCGATTTCAACCTCGCGGAGCGCCCACGAACTAAAGGCGCCAATCGCACAGATCGTGATCACCTGCCAAAAGCCGCCCTCTTTGAGCGGCGCAAGACCTAAGCCGTACTCTGCAGCCGGTGGATTGATGCTGATCAACCAGACATTCCAAGTCGGACCGATCGCTGCCGCGTAGATGATCAACGCCGTCCCCAGCGCCGAGAAGAAGATCGTCGTGACGCCGAAGAAGCCGACGTAAAACGGCCCGACCCAGAAGTCGAATAGGTCGCCGCCGAGCAGCGTACCGCCGCGGACCCGATATTTTCTTTCAAAGCTTAAGAGGGCCATTGCCTCGTGCTCCGTCGGCGGGCGTTACATCGTCGCCGTCTGAATAAGGTGGGTGCAGCGAGCGTAATCGTTTCATTGATCACGCTCGCCACACGTCATGCCCTGCTCGGGCATCCGAGACGCTTCCTATGCGGACGCGTTCGGAGGCGAGATCGTCATCTCGATCGAAGCTGCTGGCGTGTTAGCGCCAGGACCTTCAATCCAGTTGAACCGATCCGTGCTGAGCAGGATGAAGTGGATCAGCAGCGCGAGCGTGAACAGGAAGATAAACAACCCGATCAGAACGCGCCGTGGATCAAAGAGCAGCCAAATGCGCCACATGTTTCAGTCTCCCTCTATCCGAAGAAAGCCGAAGCCGTGAGGCTGGCCAATTGGATGCTGTCTGTTAGTTCGGCGTAACCGCCGGGGCCTGGCAGCCATGGGCGCCACATCCAGACGAGGATGTGAGCGACGATGGCAATCAAGGTGAAGAGGATGAAGCTTCCCATGAAAACACGGTGAAACTCCTTCGCCTCCGCCTCTGTTAGGCCCGATAGTGACCCTGTTCGGGCGTCTCTTTCTGACATTTACGTCCTCCGGTTCTCCATTTGCCGGAAAGGCCGCGACCGTGGAGATACGGTCTGTATCGGTCGCGCTGCTTCCAGAACGACAAGTGACTTGGCGCGGCAAGACCAAGCCCAATTCCATTTCTCACGACCTCGAACGTGCCCGAAGGCGCGCACTCCAGGCGTTTTGCGGCGATCGCGTCATGCGGATTGCCCCTCGAAAACGTTTGCGTGCGCGCGCATCAGCCGCGTCGGCGTCACGCGGTCCGCGCCTTCCGTGCGCGCCAAGCGCTCGGCCGCGTCGCGCAGACGCTTGGCCGCGGAAATGCGGACGAGAACGGGTTGCGCATCGATGATCTTGTCGAACGCGGCTTTCGCTGCGTCGTCCCACATGATTTCGACATGCGCGCGCGCCGGCGTCGGCTCGACCTTGTCGAGCTGGGTGCCAAGCGGAATGATATGAAAGAGCGCGTCGAAGAGCGCGTTGCAGACTTCCTGCACCAGGTACGTCGCACCGGCGTAGCCCATGAAGGGCGTGCCGGTATGGCGGCGGATTACGGCGCCGGGGAAGGACGCCGCTATATAGCACGCGCGCGAGCCGACTTCGGCCATATACATGCGCTCATTGACGCTGCCGAACATAACCAGCGGCGGCGTGGTGCGAATGGCTTCGCGCACGGCGGCGTTGTCTGGCTTCTGGCCCGCAGTGCGCGAGTACGCGAACGTGCAAGGAAGCCCCAGATCATTCTCGAGAAAATTGCGGACGCCGCGCGCATACGTTTCGTTGGCGACGATGGCGAAGCTTGCCGTGCCGAAGAAGTCTTGCGTCACCGAGCGCCACAAGTCCCAGATCGGCTTGATCGTCGTGTGCTTCTCGCGCTCGATGAACGGTTCGGGATCCAGGCCGGTGAGTTCGCCGAGCTTGCGCAGAAATTTCGTCGTCGAGTCGAGGCCGATCGGCGCTTGCAAGTACGGACGCTCCAGCGTCTCGCACAATTGGCGGCCGAACTCTCGGTACATGCAGACGTTCACTTCGGCGAGCGCCAGCTTCTTCACGTCCGCCAAATGGCTCCCGAGTGGAAACACCATGTTCACTTCGGCGCCGACGCCTTCAATCAGGCGACGTACCTCGGCCAGATCGGACGGCATGTTGAACATGCCGTACATCGGCCCGATGATATTGACCTTCGGCTTCTCACCCTCTTTGCGCGGCTTCAGCTTGGGCACTTTCTTGGCGCCGAACTGAGTCCAGAGCCAGGTTAGCGCGCGGTTAGCGCTCTGCCACTGATCTTCATCAATCGTGCGCGGCAGGAAGCGCTGGATATTGGTGCCTTCGGGCGTCACGCCGCCGCCGATCATCTCCGCGATCGAGCCGGTGACAACGACAGCCGGCAGATCGCGGTCGAGCGTCTTCCACGCCCGCTTCATCGCGCCCTCAGTGCCAGTCTTGCCGAGCTCGTCCTCGCCAAGACCAGTGACGACGATCGGCAATTCGTGCGGCGGCAGTCCGTCCGTGTAATGCAGAACCGAAGTGACGGGCAGATTCTCGCACCCAACTGGGCCATCAATAATGACCTGCAGCCCCTTCACCGCGGTGAAGGCGTAAACCGCGCCCCAATATCCGCCGGCGCGATCGTGATCGAGGATGAGCGTCATGTGCCCACCGCCTCTTCCGCCGCGCGCGCAGCTTGCATTTTTGCGGCGTAGCGCGCTTTGAACTCGGGCCGATCCTGCGGCGTCTCTTCCCAGACGCCGGCCGTGTGACCAGAGCCGACGCCTTCAAAGAACTCAGTCATACGGCCGAAGCGTTCTTTGTTCGCCAGCGCTGAATTGATCACCGTCGCCAACGAGCCGGCGCCCGCTGGGCCCATCAAGGGGCGCGCAGAAATCAAATTGGTGAAATAGAGCGCTGGGATCGAGTGCTCTTTGGCGTGCTGCACCACCGGCGTCGTGCCAATCGCTAGATCCGGACCAAACTCTGCGATCGCCGCGATGTCCTGCTCGAGCGAGGCGCGATACTGAATACGAACGCCTTTGGCTTCGAGCCAGGCCCGATCCGGATCGGACCATTGCGTACGCGGACAAGCCGTGCCGACATAAGGCACATCAGCCCCGCTCTCGATCAGCAGCCGCGCGACCAACAGCTCTGAACCTTCATAGCCAGAGACCGTCACCCGCCCCTCGATCGGCGAACCTGCCAGCGCGCCAGCGATCGCTGGCAACCACTTGTTCTTCGACGCGTCAATTTTCTCCTGTGCAATGCCGCACGCCGCGCCGATCGCATCGAGCCACGCCGCCGTGCCATCCCGGCCTACTGGCGCAGAGCCGACCACCTTGCGGCCCGCCGATTCGAACTCGCGCACCGAGGCGGTGTAGAACGGATGGATCGCGGCCACCGCGGCGCAATCGAGCGCGCTATAAAGCTCGCGCCACTCGCGCGTCGGCACAACTGGGCCAGCAGCCAAACCCATGGGCTCCAGCATCATGCCGATGCCCACGGGATCGGCCGGAAACATCTCGCCCAGCAAAGTGATCGTCGGCAACGCTGAGCGCTCGCGCGGCGCCGCGACCGGGCCCTGCTCGGCTTCGTTTCGCGCGTACTTCAGCATGGCGCCGGCGAGCACGTCCTTGGCTTCAGCGTGCGTCGGGATGCCAAACCCTGGCACGTCGATGCCGATGATGCGGACGCCGTTGATCTCTTTCGGCAGCAGCTGAAGCGGCACGCCCGAAGCTGTGGGCACGCAGAGATTGGTGATGATGATCGTGTCGTAGTGCTCGGGGTCAGCGAGCTTGAACACAGCTTCGCGGATATCCTCGAACAATTTGCCGGTGACGAGCGTCTCCGAGTTGAACGGCACGTAGCCGACCGTCCGGCGCGCCCCATAAAAGTGCGACGTGAAGGTTAGGCCGTAGACGCAGCAAGCAGAGCCGGAGAGAATAGTCGCCGTACGGCGCATGCGCAGACCAACACGCAAACTGCCGAACGCCGGGCACATGCTCTGCGGCTGATCGTGCGGGCCTTTGGGATAGTCTTGCGCGTAGCGCTCAAGGACTTCGGACTTGCCGGCGCTCGCGGCAGCCTTTTGCAGCTCAGCCGCGCCGGCATGGCAGCCGGCGCCCTCGCTGACCACGTCCGCGACAACGGTCTCCTCCGCGCCGCTGGCGGCGTCGTAAATCTCTTCGGAGGAAACGCGTTCGCTCATCCCCTACACCGCATCGTAGATGACTTCGAGGGTGGGCTTTTCGACGTACGTCGCGCCGCGCATGTCGGCCTGCGTCGCCGGCATCAGCACGACACCGCCGCCGACTTGGTCGGACTTGAACAGGCCGAGCAGCTGATCTTGTGTCAGCGGCGTCGGCCGCACCGGCGGCGCGGTCGCGACGTTTGCGCTGAGGCCCTCGAACATCGGACCCCAACGATCGCCCGGCGTGCCGATGATCTGATAATTCGCCGACTTGCGACGAATGTCCTCGTCCGCCGGAATGGCGCACAACACTGGAATGCCGACAGCCGCCGCGAACGCAGCCGCTTCGCCGGTGCCGTCATCCTTATTGATGAGCATGCCCGCCACGCCGACATTGCCGCCGAGCTTGCGGAAATACTCGACCGCCGAGCAGACGTTGTTGGCGACGTACAGCGACTGCAGATCGTTCGAACCGACGACGATCACTTTCTGGCACATGTCACGGGCAATCGGCAGACCGAAGCCGCCGCAGACAACGTCGCCCAGGAAGTCGAGCAACACGTAATCGAAGCCCCAATCGTGGAAACCGAGTTTTTCCAGCAATTCGAAGCCGTGAATAATGCCGCGCCCACCGCAGCCGCGGCCGACTTCCGGCCCGCCCAGCTCCATTGCGAAAACGCCGTCGCGTTGGAAGCACACATCTTCGATGCGCACTTCGTCGCCGGCGGCTTTCTTGCGCGACGAGGTTTCGATGATGGTCGGGCAGGCTTTGCCGCCGAACAGCAACGACGTTGTGTCCGACTTTGGATCGCAGCCGATGAGCAGCACGCGCTTGCCCTGCTGCGCCATCATGTAGCTGAGATTGGCGAGCGCGAAACTCTTGCCGCTGCCGCCTTTGCCATAAATCGCGATGATCTGCGTTTCTTTGGTCACTTCGCCCGTCGGCACGGGATCGGGTTCGATCGCGGCTTCGGCGCGTAGAGCGCGATTGTCGAGAAGCGTCACGCTCATGCGCACTGTCTCCAGTCCAGGACCATTTTGAGGCAGGAGCTATCGGTGAACGCGGTTGCGTAAGCGTTCTCCGCGTCCTCGGGCACGTGCTCGTGCGTGATGAGTTCATCAAGCGAAAGCTGGCCGAATCGCATCAGTGCTTGCGTCGCCAGCAAATCTTCCGGCTTCCACTCCGCGGCGACGCGAAAGCGCGCTTCGCGCATGAAGGTCGGCACGAAGTCGAACGAGAGTCGTTCTTCGTAGAAGCCGGCCAGCACGATTTCTCCGCCCTTGGCGAGCCGCTTTACAAACGTGTCAAGCAACGCGCCCGCGCCGCTCGCATCCATGATAGTGTTGTAGTCCTTGCGATCGTCCTCTTCGGGATCAAGCACCGGATAGCCGAATGATCCTACGCGCCGGACGGGATTTACGTCCCACACGCTCGGCGGTGGCGCGCCCATGGCGATCGTGATTCGGGCCAGCAAGCGGCCAAGCACACCGTGTCCGATGATCAACTGGGGCGGCGCACCGCCCGCAATGGCGTGATGCGCGGTAGCGGCGAGTGCGAGCAGCACTCCGCGCGCACCGAGGCGTTCTTGAATTTTGATTGCCCGGGCGCTTGGAGCGATCAGTGTACGGGCTGCGCCGCCAAATAAACCGCGCGCATCCTTGTAGCAGGTGGCGCCGGGTAAGAAGACGTATTCGCCAAGCCGATGGCGCGCGTTTGCGCCGGTATCAATAACGCGGCCAACGGATTCGTATCCGGGCACCAGCGGATAGCCCATGCCGGGAAACTGCGGCATGCGCCCCGACCAGAGCAGACGCTCAGTGCCGGTGCTGATGCCGCTCCATGACACCTCAACGACGATATCGTCTTCGCGCACCGGATTGAGGTCGAGGTTGCGCACCGCGATCTTCTCAGGACCTTCCAGAACGATGGCGACGGTGTCCAATGAAGCTCTCCGGGCGCGAGCGATGCGCCGTCATGTGTAAGTTTACGTTGACGCTCCAATGTGTCAATTAATCTCGACGCTCGGGGAGGGAATATTTACGCGGCTAAGCTTCCGCCACGAGAATACGAAGCAGGGCCGGTGTTCGCAGGTGCAGCAAGCGCACGCGGCCGAACCCAGCGCGGCGCAGCCACTCGGTCAAAAGCTTGGGGGGCCGCACCTGTCCGCGCCCCATCGCCAGAAGGTAGAGGCCGAAATACGCCGCGCCGACGCGGTCCGGGTGCGGCGTCGACATTGGCTCTGCGATGAGAAGCCGCCCGCCTGACGCCAGAGCCGCACGCGCCGCCGCCAGGATGCGCGCCACGCCGTCATCGTCGTGATCGTGCAAAATGCGCACGAGGGTAATGAGGTCCGCGCCGGAAGGTAGTGCATCGGAGAGGAAGTCACCTCCAAACAGCTGCGCCTTTGGCACATTCACTCGCGCCCGCGCCACCACCGCCGGGAGATCAAACAAGCGGAGCTCAACGTGCGGCCAGCGCGCGCTCAGCGCCGCCAAGAACCCACCTTCGCCGCCGCCCACGTCCATGACAACGCGATAGCGCCGCATCGAATGTGCATCGAGCACATCCGCCGCCACTGCTGGCTGTGTTGCGGCCATCAATGACGAATACGCCGAGACATCCTCGCCGCCGGCCACGCCCGGCTGCGCCGAAGTCGCATACGGCCAATAGCCAGCGAGATGCTCCCCACGCCCACGCCGCAGCAGTGCGACCGGATCGAGCAAATCAGCGTAGAGCCTGTCGTGGTGACGGATCATATCCGCCAACCCGGCGTTCCCGAGTAACGCTGCGCCCTGCGGCCCGAGCGCAAATCGCTCACCAATAACCTCCACCAGATCGAGCGCGGCGGCGGCATTGAGAAGACGCGCCATGGCCGGCGCTGGGAGGTCCGCGACGGTGGCCAGTGTCGCTACATCCAAAGGTCCAGCCCGGAGGCGATTAAATACATCAAGCTGGATACAGGCGTGCAGGACTTGCGAGTACACAAAGCCGGCGACCAGATCGAACAGAACCTCGGTCCGGGTATGGGCAATATGCCTCGTTAACGGGAAATCAGCGGCAAAACGCTGGAAATGCGGCCTGGAAAGAAGCGCGTTGCGCCAGCCGATCCAAGTCGTGCGCAGGCCAAACATCGCCGCTCACGCGGCGCTGCGCGCCAGTTGCTTCGGCGCAAGGCGCATCGCTGTCAGACGCACCAGCGCCCGCATATCCTGCGCGCCGTCACACGGCGGCACCGACTCGACCGCCTGCTCCACTAGCGCGTTCAGCTGCGCCAAGGCGCCCTTGATCCCATGCGTCGCGACCGCGCTCGGCCGCTGCAGAAGCGCATCTTGCCCTACTGGCTTGTCACACTCCCCGCCTTGCACCGCGTCAAGCAGATCGTCCGCGACTTGGTAGGCCGCACCCAAGGTTTCCCCCAGCGCGCGCCAGGGCCCTGCGTCGGCGCCAGCGGCAATCGCGCCGGCCATGGTCGCGGCGACGAACAACGCACCCGTCTTGGCTTGATGATAAATTTCCAGCGGCGCGCTGGGCTCACTTTCCCAAGCCTGCCCAGCGACGATGCCGGACGGCGCGCCAACGCCGCGCGCGATCGTCCCGATCAACGGCGCCAAGCGCAACGGCGCAGTCGCGCCAGCCAGCGCCAAACGCTCAAACGCCATCACGATTAGCGCATCGCCGGCGAGCAACGCGATCGGCTCCCCGTACATCGCATGCACTGAGGGTTTGCCCCGCCGTATCCCCGCATTGTCAAAACAGGGCAGATCGTCGTGGACCAAGGACGCGCAATGCATCAGCTCAATTGCGGCGGCGGCGGCGTCAGAAATTGCAGGCTGGTCATCCCCGCACGCCTGCGCCACCGCGAGGCACAGCATCGGCCGCACCCGCGCGCCCCCCGGGAACACGGCGTAGCGCAAGGCTTTCGCCAGCAACGGAGGCGCTGTTGGCGCATCTGCCCGATCAATCGCGGCTTGCAGAGCGGCCTCGACCCGTGACGCCAGCGCCATAAATGCCTCCGTCGGCTGAACAGCAGGGCGAACATCCCGAACTGTCCATCAATCTGGACACATGATAGCGTCCAGGTCAACGACTTAGGAGGTCGAGCTATGGGCGGGGATCGCGCCGTGATCATCGGCGCCGGCATAGGCGGACTGGCGGCGGCGATCTCCCTCGCGCGTGCTGGCTATGCCGTCACGGTGGTGGAGCGAGGAGCGTCTGCAGGCGGAAAAATGCGTGAAGTCAACATAGGCGCTGCGCGCATCGATGCCGGCCCGACAGTGCTGACAATGCGGTGGGTATTCGACGCCCTGTTCGAGTCGGCCGGCGTGCAGCTGGACGATTATGTTGCACTGCGAAAGCTCGCAGTCCTTGCGCGTCACGCCTGGAGCGGCGGCGCACTACTCGATCTCTTCGCCGACGAGGCGGCGAGCGCTGACGCCATCGGCGCCTTCGCCGGGGCAGCCGAGTCGCGCGGCTATCTCAAGTTCTGCGCCGAATCGCGGCGCATGTATGAAACGTTGCGCGAGCCGTTCCTCACCGCATCGAAACCCGATCCGCTCACCCTCACCTCACGCGTCGGCCTTGAGCGCATCGTCGACCTCCTCGCCCTTCGTCCCTTCGACACGATGTGGAACGCCCTCGGCGCGCATTTCCACGATCCTCGACTTCGCCAACTCTTCGGCCGCTACGCCACCTATTGCGGCTCTTCGCCATTCAACGCGCCCGCCACGCTGATGCTGATCGCGCATGTCGAGCAGAACGGCGTCTGGATCGTCGAAGGCGGCATGCAGCGTTTAGCGGACGCGTTGCGCGCATGCGCCGAGACGCTTGGCGTCACATTCCAATTCAACGCAGAAGTAAGCCAGATCGAAGTCAGCGGAGGCCGCGCCAGCGGCGTCCGGTTGAGGAGCGGTGAGCGTATCGAGACAAACGCCGTGGTTTGCAACGCCGATCCTGGCGCGTTGGCGGCCGGCCTGTTCGGCAAGGATGCAACACGGGCGGTCAGAACCCGAGGCGCCAAACGCTCGCTCTCCGCCGTGACATGGGCGGTGGGGGCGGAAACCAAGGGCTTCACAATGGCGAGGCACAACGTTTTCTTCTCAGACGACTACGCAGCCGAATTCAGGGCCCTCAAACACACCCTACCTTCCGATCCTACCATCTACATCTGCGCGCAGAATCGCGACGACACCGACCACACCGAGGGCCTCGAGCGCTTGCTCATCCTCGCCAACGCACCCGCGCGCGGAGACGCGCGGCCTTTCACATCAGCGGAGCTCGATGCATGCGAGATCAACATGTTGACCCGCCTCCGGCGCTGCGGTCTGGAGATAAAACCGAGCACGATGGTGCGAACGACGCCGACGGACTTCAACGCCCTTTTCCCAGCGACGGGCGGGGCGCTCTACGGACGCGCGACACACGGTTGGGCAGCGTCGTTTCAGCGGCCCGGCTCACGCACGAAGATTCCGGGCCTCTACCTGGCGGGGGGCGGCGTACATCCGGGCGCGGGCGTTCCGATGGCGGCGCTCTCGGGCCAACAAGCGGCGCAGAGCATCCTAGCGGACCGCGCTTCGACGCGCCGGTCCCGCCCGGTGGCTACGCCTGGTGGTACATCGACGCGCTCAGCGATGACAAACAGCGCGGCCTGACCATCATCGCGTTCATCGGCAGCGTGTTCTCACCGTATTACGCCTGGTCCGGCTGGCGAGATCCCGAAAATCATTGCGCCATGAACGTCGCGCTCTACCGCGCCGGTCGCGATCGCTGGGCCATGACGGAGCGTGGCCGCGGCGACATTTCACGCACGCAGAGCAGCCTCGCGATAGGCGCCAGCAGCATGAGTTGGCGCGGCGACGCGCTGCGCTTGGAAATCGATGAGTGGACATCGCCCCTGCCGACACGCGTGCGCGGCACGGTCACACTGCACCCACACGCTATCAATGCGCAATCCTTCGCGCTTGATTCAGACGGACGCCATCATTGGCGCCCAATCGCACCGCGCGCACGTGTGGAAGTGCGCTTTGATGGCGGCGCGCTCGCTTGGTCCGGCGATGCGTATTTCGATTGCAACTGGGGCTCAGAGCCACTGGAACGCGGATTTCACAGCTGGCATTGGTCACGCGCGCATACACGGGACGGGACGCACATTTTCTACGATGTCACCCCGCGCCACGGGGCCGACCGCTCCTTAGCGCTGCGTTTCGATGAAACAGGTGCAGCGTCTGAAATTGTATCACCGCCGCACACCCCATTGCCGAACACTTTCTGGCGCGTGCCGCGAGCGGCGCGATGCGCGCCCGGCGCAACACCACGCTTAGTCCGCACGCTTGAGGACGCCCCCTTCTACGCACGCTCGCAGCTCATCGGCGAGATCGACGGCGCCGCCGCCGACATTATGCATGAGAGCCTATCCCTCGAGCGCTTCCGCTCGCCGATCGTGCGCGCGATGCTACCCTTCCGGATGCCCCGCATCGTCGCGCGTCGTTGACGGCGCATCGTCCTCTTTCGGACGCGCGCTCCAATATTCGTAGCCCGCCCAGACGAGCGCGACGCCACTGAACAGCACGAACTCAAGCAGGAACAGCGGATTCACATCCATGACCGCGCGCCTTTCAGGCCAAACGTCGTGGACGCTCATCCAACGCCGCGAACAAATCTATCACCCATTTAACATCGCGCCGAACGCCGCCGACCGCCGCGGGCGAGTCGGCACTCGCTGAGGCGATCGCCTCCACCAGAAACATCGTCTGCGGCAGCGCCGGCGCATGCAGCTCGGCATGCGATCCTGCGCGCCACGTTCGCGCCAGCGCGCGCGCGACGAGCTTCAGCTTGCGTGAGGTGGGAACCACGCTGCGTGAGGACACTGAGTCAAACCCGGCGCGCGCCACGCCCGCGCCAATCTCCGCATAAAGCAGTCGCGCCGCATAGATCGCCGGCCGAAACGCCGGCGGCAGCGCAGCGATGCCGACGTCGGCTCGGCGATAAAGCTCGTCCGCATGCTCCAGCAGCCGCGCCACGATCTGCGCGATTTCCGGCGAGTATGTCGGCTGCGCGAGCCACGCATCCGGCTCGAGCCCAGCTTCGCGCATCCAAGCGCGCGGCAGATAGAGTCGGCCAGCACGGGCGTCTTCGCCGACGTCGCGGGCGACGTTGGTGAGCTGCATCGCGACGCCCAGATCGGTCGCCCGCGCCGCCATATGCGGTTCGCGCGCGCCCATCAGCACCGTCATCATCGCGCCAACCGCGCCGGCGACGCGGGCGGAATAGGCGTAAAGATCGGACAACGTCTCGCAGCTCCGCCCCACCGCGTCCCATGCCAAACCCTCGAGCAACGCGTCGAACGGCCCGCGGGGGATGTCGTACTGCTCCACCGCGTCAGCCAACGCCCGATCAACCGCGCCATCCATAGGAGCGCCTGCATAAATGGCGTCCAAACGCGCCGCGAGCCGCTCCACGGCGGCTTCGCCGCCATGGTCGACATCGACGCTGTCGTCGGAGAAGCGGCAAAAAGCGTAGAGGGCGTAGGCCCCGTTGCGCACGCGCTCCGGCAGTAGCAGAGACGCTGCGAAGAATGAGCGCGAGCCAGTGCGGATCATCTCGCGACAGGTCGCCAGATCGCCGGGGGTGGCACGGTCAGGCCGGTGCAAATTCGGACGCATGTGGCACCACAGAATCGAGAACGCGCGCGGATGACAGCACGCCGGGAACGCCGGCGCCGGGATGCGTCCCGGCGCCAACGAGATAAAGCCCCTTGATATCGCCGCTCTTGTTGTGCGGGCGAAACCAGGCGCTTTGTGTGAGAATGGGCTCAAGCCCAAACGCCGCGCCCTTCGGCGCGCAGAGCTGATCGCGGAAATCGAGCGGCGTCATCACGCGCGAGGTGACGACGCTATCTGAGAGGCCGGGCAGCAGCGTTGCACTCAGCCTCTGTTCGACACGGCGGCGATAAGGCTCCGCTTCCACCGTCCAATCGATATCCGCATCAAGATGCGGCACCGGCGACAGTACGTAAAAGCCGTCACAACCCCCCGGCGCGAGCGATGGATCGGTCGCAGTGGGACGATGCAGGTAGAGACTCATGTCGGGCGCAAGCCGCTTGCGAGTGAAGATATCTTCGATTAGCTCGCGGTAACGCGGCCCCAGCAGAATGGTGTGGTGCGGCACGCTTGGGTATTGCCGGCGCGTGCCGAAATACCAGACGAAGAGGCTCATCGAATAGCGTGCCGACGCGAGACGGCGATCCGTCCACGTTTTGCGCTCCGCTGTCGGCACGAGGCGCCCGTACGTATGCGCAGAATCCGCATTCGACACGACGACGTCTGCGCGCAACGTTTCGCCGGTAACGAGTCGAACGCCTGTTGCGGCGCCCGCGTCCAATGTGATCTCCGCCACTTCCGCGCTGCACCGCACGATTCCGCCCTGCCCGCGAATGAGCTTCACCAGCCCCTGCACCAGCGCGCCGGTGCCGCCCATGGCGAAGTGCACGCCATGCCGGCGTTCGAGGTAGGAAATCAGGCAATAGACCGCCGTGGTGCTGAACGGATTGCCGCCAACGAAGAGCGGATGGAAGCTCAGCGCAATGCGTACACGTGGATCGCGCACATAGCGCGACACGAGACTATAGACGCTCTCCAGCCCGCCGAGCCGCAGCAAGTCCGGCGCGACACGCAGCATCTCCGTCCACGCATGAAACGGCGCCGCGCCCAGCTGCTCAAAGCCGACGCGATAAATCTCTTCGCTGCGGCGCATGAAGCGGTCATAGCCAGCCGCATCGTCAGGCGCGATGCGCGCGATCTCGTCGCGCATGCCCGCGCCACACGATAGGCGCTCGCCATCGTTGAACACCAAGTCGTAATACGGATCGATCGCGCGCAGCTCGACATCGTCGCTGAGCTTGCGGCCGCACATCTCCCAGAGTTCTTCGAACAGAAACGGCGCGGTGATGATCGTTGGCCCGGCGTCGAACGTGAAGCCGTCCTGGCGGTGCACGTACGCGCGACCGCCGGGCGCATCGAGCCGCTCGAGCACCGTCACGCGATAGCCGCGCGCGCCAAGGCGCACCGCGGCGGCGAGGCCGCCAAAGCCGCTGCCGATGACAATCGCATGTGGCCGCGTATCCGGTTCGAGCCGGACAACCGGCTGTTCTGGCGCGACCGTCAACATTGCCTGACACTAAATCGCGTCCAGGCGCTTCGCGCAAGCGTTCAACGCGCATGCTGCAGCGCACTAAGGATCAGAGCGCCGATCGCCTCTGGGTCTTCCTCATGCGCCAGATGCCCAAGCCCGGGCGCGACGGCGACATCCGCATGCTTGACCAGACGCTGCACATCATATGCCGCATCTGGCGGCACCGCTTTGTCCTTGCCGCCGACGATCAGCGTGAGCGGCGCACGCAAACACGGCAGCTCCCGCTTCAACGCCACCAGATCCCAGTGCGCCATCAGCGCGACCGTGCCTTCAAGATGACGCTTGCTTCGAAACAACCGCTCGTAGAGTTCAATGCCACGCGCATCCAGCGTTGAGCCGGTGCCGCGCATCAGCTCCGCAATAGCGCCCGGACGCGACGCGCGGTGCGCCAACAAGCTGAGCGAGAGCGGATTGTAAAACAGAGTGCGCGCAAGCATCGGCGCAAACGGGCCGAGTGGGCCCGGAAACGGCAGCAGCGCCGCATTCAAGCCGACAATGCCGCCGGGCGGTGCAGTGCCATCCAACACCATACGCACCGCGATTGCAGCGCCGGCGGAATGACCGATCAACGCATGCGGCGTCACGGCAAGCTCGCGCAGCAAAGCGGCGACGCCTTGCGCCACGGACGGCAAGGCAAACCCGGAGCTTTGCTGAGGCGTGTCGGTGAACCCGTGCCCAGGCAGGTCCAGCGCCACGATCATGTGTGTTTGCGCCAGTATCGGTGCGAGCGTGCGCCACGAATGCGTCGCCGCGCCCGTGCCATGCAGCAGCACAAGCACTGGCCCTTCGCCAATTATCTGCACGTGCCAACGTAAGCCGCCTGCTTCGACGAAGCGGCTCGCGTCGCGATTGGGCCAGTCAAGGCCCTCGACGTTCCAGTCAGCCTTGCCTGTCATCGACGCGCCGGTGCGTGCGCCCGCACCACACTCGCCACCGCGCCCGCCTCCACGAAGGGCAACGGCGCGTAGGCCGCGCCCATCTCCGCAGCCAACGCACCGGCGCCCGGGCGCATGCGCGGAGATGTGTCGATGAACACCGTCGCCAAATTTGCAGCGCGAACGCCCCGCGCGGAGACAAGCGCATCTGCCTCGGCCTGAACGCGGCCCGTTGCGCCGTCGCGGCCAACATTGCCGCGTCCGTCCGTCAGAAACACGATCAGCGGCGTGCGCCCCTTGGCACGCTCGCTCTGCGCCAGGAGCGACGCTGCATCTATAGCCGTGGCCAGCGGTGTCGTGCCGCCGCCAGGCAATTCCGCCAGCGCACGTTTGGCGCGAGAGAGCGAGCGCGTCGGCGGCAACAACATCTCGGCGCTGATGTCGCGGAACGCAATAAGCGCCACACGCGCACGCGTGACGTAGGCATCAGCAAGCAACGTTTCCACGGCGCCCTTGGCCTCAGCCAGACGCTGCAGCGCGGCCGAACCAGATGCATCGACCACTACGATGATCGTGGACTCCAAGCGTTGTACGAACCGGCGGATACGAAAATCACCTCTGCGCACGAGCACGAGCGCAGCTGAAGTTGAAGTCGCCTCGCGCCGCCGCAAAGGCTGCCACGGCGCAGCCGCGCGCAGTGTCGCCACCAGGTCCAGCCGCTCGCCAGTGCGCAGCGTCCCGGCGCGCGCGCCTAACGGGCGCCCGCGCCGCGCCGACTTTGCCGCCGCTCCCGCGCCGCGCGAGCGCGCCTCGACGCGGCGTTCGGCGCGCGCTTCTAAAAATTGCGCGAGAAATTCGGCCGGCAATGCTGACTGCACTGCGTCGACAACGCGATCCGCCGCCGCATTGTTCTCAGCCTGGTCTACGGGGGTCGAATCGTCAGCGCTCTCTTCGGGTGGCGGCGCCGGCTCAGACGCCTGGTCCGGCGGCGCAAAGCGCGCCCGCGGCGCCAGCACCAAGCGTGCGGCCAACGCTAAGTCCTCATCCTCGACCACGCCCCGGCCCGCAAGCGCCGCAGCAGCGCGTGCGGCGCGGAGCGTGAACATCGCAGCGCGGGCCGAACCGACGCCGAAGACGCAGGACGCCGTGCAGATCGACTCAATAATGCGGTCGTCGGCCGGTTTCATGCGCGAAAGATCAAGACGCGCCGCAGCAATCTGCGCCAGCGTTGGCAGCACCGTCGACGATGCGCGCACACCATCGAGATCAAGCGCGAACGCCACGCGCTCAGCCAGCACATCCGGCGCGCGCTCGTCCGGCTCCACGCCTTCCTCCAGCGCGATCAACATAAAGCGCGCGGCGTGCCGCTCATCGCGCCCTGCCACTTCGCCCGAATCGAGCGCCATGGCGACGCGCGCGCCGGTTGCCGAGGTGCAGCGCTCCGCCATCGCCAGCACCACGACGCCGCCATCGCTTTCGCTGAGCAAGCCGCGGCTAGCGACCGGGCGACCTGCGGCGAGCGTCGCCGCCAGATCGAGCCCGCCGAGCAGGCGTTCGTCGTCAATGTGGGCCGGCGCACGGCGCATCGGCGCATCCGCCGGCAGCATGGCCCGCAACGCCGCGAGCCAAGCGTCGCGCCCAGGGCTAGGCAGCGCACGCACGATGGCGCCCTTCAGGCCGTCAGGATCGATTGCCAACAAAGCGGCGGCGCGCATGGCGTCGGCCCACGGATCATAGCGCCCGGGGCCCGCATCCGTCATGCGTCGAACATTTCCGCCAACGCCCGCTCGATGCGCGGCGCCGAGCCAACATCGTCCAACGGATTACGCCGCAAGCGATGCTGCAGCGCCGGGATCGCAACGGCGCGTAGATGCGCATCCGTTACCGTCTCCGCGCCCTCCAGCGCCGCATAAGCGCGCGCGGCGCGAATGAGGGTCAACTCCCCGCGCAAGCCATCCGAGCCAATCTTCATACAGAGCGCCGCCGCGCGCTCGACCGCTTCATCCGGCAAAGCAACGTCCCCGCGGCTGGCGCGAGCCTTCTCGATCCGCGTGCGCACCGCCGCATCCTTCTTGGTCCACGCGGCGACAAAGCCTTTGGGGTCGCGATCGAACGCGTCGCGCTGGCGCACCACGGCCACGCGATCGGCCAGCACAGTCGGCGTCTTCACATCAACCGACAACCCAAACCGATCCAGCAATTGCGGCCGTAGTTCGCCCTCTTCCGGATTGCCGCTGCCGATCAGAACAAAGCGCGCCGGGTGCCGCACGCTGAGGCCCTCGCGCTCGACTACGTTCTCGCCGGACGCGGCGACGTCGAGCAACAGATCAACCAAGTGATCTTCGAGCAGGTTCACCTCATCGATATAGAGAAAGCCGCGATGCGCTTTCGCTAGCAAGCCAGGCTCGAAGCGCTTTTCCCCACGCGTCAAAGCCTGCTCCAGATCGAGCGCGCCAACAACGCGATCTTCGGTTGCGCCGAGCGGCAAATCGACAACCGGCGTCGGCAAGAGTTCGGTCTTCACTGCGCCCTTGGTTGTGCGTGAGGGACACGTCTCGGTGCAGGCGCCCGCATCCGCGTCAGGATCGCAGTGATAAACGCAGCCCTTGGTTGCGCGCATCTGCGGCAACAGCGCCGCCAGCGCGCGCACCGCCGTCGACTTACCGGTGCCGCGATCGCCAAACACCATGACGCCGCCGATGCCGGGATCGACCGCCGCGATCAGCAGCGCGCGCTTCATGTCGTCCTGGCCGACAATCGCCGAAAAAGGGAACACCGCACGCATCTTATGACCCACCTCGATCAGAGATAACGAGTGCCGAGCGAGGCGTCCACACCCTGCCTCTTCCGAGGAGACCGCTGGTCAGCGCGCCAACGCGCTGGAGATCGTTCAAAGCGAACTACGTCGGCGCGACCGTCCACTCCATCATCCGGGCTACGGAAAATTTCACGAGCAATTCTGTCACCCCGTCCAAACCGCCGCGATCCCTTTCGCTTCGTGCAAGCTGAGTTTTTTGGCGCACGCTAGACCCTACGGAGCGCGCGTAGTAAGGGTCGAGCGAGGCGTATCAGCGCAGTTGATGAAAGCTCAGCGCCGCGATGGAGACCTCGATGCGCATCTTTCAATTTATCAGGGCCACCACCCTCGCATGCGCCGCCTTTCTAACGGCGTGTGCGGCCACGCAAGCTCAGGAGCCGCCCACAGTGAGAAATATTGTTCTTGTCCATGGCGCTTGGGCCGATGGCTCGGGCTGGCGGGGCGTCTACAGCGCGCTGACCGAACGCGGCTATCATGTCAGCGTCGTCCAAAACCCGCTCACCTCGTTCGCCGACGATGTCGCCGCCGTCAATCGCGTTTTGGCGCGCCAAGATGGCCCCGCGCTTTTGGTAGGCCATTCCTATGGCGGCGCCGTGATCACGGAAGCTGGAAACGCCGACAATGTCGCGGGGCTCGTTTACGTCACAGCTTTCGCGCCTGATGTCGGCGAGTCTGTTTCCTCACTCATCGCTGGCGGTGAGCCGCCGCCGCTGCAGCCGTCCGCCGACGGCTTTCTCTTCTTCGATCCGGCGATCATGCCGCAAGCGTTCGCGCAGGATCTCGATGCCAGCGACGCGGCTTTCCTGGCGGCCTCACAAGTGCCGACAGCCGGCGCCGCGTTCGCAGCGCCTGTGACACAAGCCGCCTGGAGAACGAAGCCAACCTGGTACGTCGTCGCCAGCGAGGACCACATCATTCCGCCGGCTGCGCAGCGCCAGATGGCGGGGCGGATGAATGCCCAGGTGACCGAAGTCGCCGGCAGTCACGCCGTCTATGTATCGCAGCCCGCAGCCGTGGCCGACGCCATCGACCGCGCCGCTCGCGCCGCCCGGCCATAGTCACGGCAGGAGGAAGGTCTTGCGGAGGCCGCCGACTAACGGCGGCTTCCGTCATTCCCACTCGATCGTACCCGGCGGCTTACTCGTCACGTCATAGACGACACGGTTGACGCCGCGGACTTCGTTGATGATGCGTGTCGCGGCGCGGCCGAGGAAGTCCATCGAGTACGGGAAGAAGTCGGCCGTCATGCCATCGCTCGAAGTGACGGCGCGCAGCGCGCAGACGTATTCATACGTCCGCCCATCGCCCATGACGCCGACCGTCTTCACCGGCAACAGCACGGCGAACGCTTGCCAAATCTTGTCGTACAAACCGGCTTTGCGGATTTCGTCGAGATAAACTGCATCGGCCTCGCGCAAAATATCGAGCTTCTCGCGTGTGATCTCGCCCGGCACGCGGATGGCGAGGCCCGGCCCCGGAAACGGGTGGCGGCCGACGAACGTCTCCGGCAGCCCAAGCTCGCGCCCCAGCGCGCGCACTTCATCCTTGAAGAGATCGCGCAACGGCTCGACTAGCTTCATGTTCATGCGTTCCGGCAAACCGCCGACATTGTGGTGCGACTTGATCGTAACGCTCGGTCCGCCAATCGCCGACACACTCTCGATCACATCGGGATAGAGCGTGCCTTGCGCCAGAAACGCCGCGCCGCCGATCGATTTGGCCTTCTCCTCGAACACATCGATGAAAAGCCGGCCGATGGTTTTGCGCTTCACTTCCGGATCGCTGACGCCCTCCAGCGCGCCCAGGAAGCGATCGCTCTCGTCGGCGTGGATCAGCGGAATATTGTAGTGGTCGCGGAACAGCGACACCACTTGCGTCGCCTCGTCCTTGCGCATCAGCCCGTGATCGACGAACACGCAATGCAGCCGGTCGCCGATCGCCTCGTGGATCAGCACCGCCGCCACCGATGAATCGACGCCGCCCGAGAGCCCGCAAATCACCGTGCCGTCGCCGACTTGCGCGCGGATGCGGGCGATGGCTTCATCCTTGAACGCCGCCATCGTCCAATCGCCCTTCATGCCGGCGATGCGATGGGTGAAGTTGCGCAGGAGCTTTCCGCCGTCCGGCGTGTGCACGACTTCGGGGTGAAACATGGTCGTGTAGAAGCGCCGCGCCTCATCAACCGCGATCGCGAATGGCGCATTCTCGCTGGTGGCGATCACTTCAAAGCCGGCCGCCAATTCGGTGACGCGGTCGCCGTGGCTCATCCACACCGGATAGCGTGCGCCCACATCCCACACGCCCTCGAACAGCGGCGAGCTTTTCTTGATCTCGACATCAGCGCGTCCAAACTCGCGCGCGTGCCCGCCTTCAACCTTGCCGCCGAGCTGCACCTGCATCGTCTGCTGGCCGTAGCAAATGGCGAGGATCGGCACGCCGAGCTTGAACGCCTCGTCGGTCACGCGCGGGCTCTCGCCCTCCAGCACGCTCGACGGTCCGCCCGAGAAGATGAGCGCCTGCGGCGCGTACGCCTTCAAGAACGCGCCATCGACCTTGTTGTAGGGATGGATCTCACAATAGACGCCGTTCTCGCGCACCCGCCGCGCGATCAGCTGCGTCACCTGCGAGCCGAAATCGATAATGAGAACGCGCTCGTGAACGGAAGCCGGCGCCGCGCCAGAGGCGGCCTTTTCTGCGGATTGAGCCATGGCCTGAAATGGAGTGCGTTGCGGGAGACGTCAATTGCGGGCGGCGGCGCGGCTACCGCTCAGGCTTGCCTCCACGCTTCCCGGCCGAAGCCCGCGATCAGCGGGCAAGAGCCGGGACCCAGGGGCACGTGCGCCGCGCTTCACCCCCTGGGTCCCGGCTCGCAGCCCGGCTCACGGCCGGGCATGCGTCCGGGAAACGTTGCCTCTCCTCTTGCGAATGCTTCGCACCCGCACCACATCTCCGTGATGCGCCAAGCCCTAAAAACCGGCTCCTACTCCCTGATGCACTTCGTGGTGGCGATCGCCGTCACGTACGCGATCACGCAGGATTGGCGCGCCGCCCTCGCCGTCGGCTTCATCGAGCCCGCCGTACAAACAATCGCCTACTACTTCCACGACCGCTTCTGGACCCGCCTCGAAGCGCGTAAAGCCGCGCAGGGTTAAGCCCCACCCGCTCCAGTTGCGCACTTATCCCCAATCGTTAAGGTTCGTTAACCAACGCGGGGGCGGGTATGGATTTTCTGGTGGAACTGGCGAACGGGTGGGCGGCACTGCAATCGTTCATGCTGGAGCATGCTTGGGCGACAAAACTTGTCGCTCTTACAGCGTTCATTCTGTTGATGGTGACGGTCGTGTCCCTGAACGTGGTGTACGAGCCGGCGCTCGTCGCGGTCTCACCGGCGGGTTGGGCCGGTCGTCATGCCG
>ENA-ORBV01000477-ORBV01000477.1-microbial-mat-metagenome-genome-assembly--contig:-NODE-477-length-91563-cov-24.166605_pt1 | contig 91563 bp, 76 predicted proteins | sample MGYA00237777_ERZ505514 | MGnify/ENA primary metagenome ERZ505514 (study PRJEB26160, sample SAMN06269048) | microbial mat metagenome | isolation source: Oligotrophic lake microbial mat | place...
GCTGGACAATTCCTCGAAGCGCGACAGCCGCGCCTTGCTCTTGGCCTGGCGCGCCTTGGGATTCTGGCGCACCCATTCGAGCTCGGTCTTCAGGGCCTTCTGGCGCGCCGACTCGGTCGATTCCTCGGTCTTCAGTCGCGCCTGCTTCTGCTCGAGCCAGGAGCTGTAGTTGCCCTTCCACGGAATGCCGTGACCGCGGTCGAGTTCGAGAATCCACTCGGCGGCGTTGTCGAGGAAGTAGCGATCGTGGGTCACGGCGACGACGGTGCCGGCGAACTTCTGCAGGAACTGCTCCAGCCAGTCGACCGATTCGGCGTCGAGGTGGTTGGTCGGCTCGTCGAGCAACAGCATGTCAGGTTTGGAGAGCAACAGGCGGCACAGAGCAACGCGGCGTTTTTCGCCCCCGGACAGCACCCCGATCCTGGCCTCCCACGGCGGCAGGCGCAGGGCGTCGGCGGCGATTTCCAGTTGGTGCTCGGTATCGCTGCCGGAGGCCGCGATGATGGCTTCATACTTGGCCTGATCGGCCGCCAGCTTGTCGAAATCCGCATCCGCCTCGGCATAGGCGGCATAAACTTCGTCAAGCTTTTTCTTTGCCTCCATCACGTAGCCCATGCCCTGCTCCACCGCTTCGCGCACGCTCAGTTCGGGGTCGATCTTCGGCTCCTGCTCCAGATAGCCGATGCTCAAGTTGGGCATCGGCACGGCGTCACCGATGATGTCCTTGTCGACGCCGGCCATGATTCTGAGCAACGTCGACTTGCCTGAGCCATTCAGGCCCAGCACGCCGATCTTGGCGCCGGGGAAAAACGAGAGGGAAATGTCCTTGAGGATCTGGCGTTTCGGCGGCACGATCTTGCCGACGCGGTTCATTGTGTAGACGTATTGGGCCATGGCTTAGCAGTGAGTGCGATTTTGTCGCAAAAGGCGAGACTTTACTCCAAGCTGCAGGCCAGAGTCGCGCGCCATGTAAGCTACGAGAGTCGGCCCGCACGGCTCGCGCGCGGTGGCCGCAGGCGCATTGAAAAATCGGTCGGAGATTACGCATCATGGCAGTCAGGCAAAAAACCCTCAATCTCGCCCTGCAGGGCGGCGGCTCACACGGCGCCTTCACCTGGGGCGTACTCGATCGCCTGCTCGAAGACGGGCGCATTCGCATCGACGGCATTTGCGGCACCAGCGCCGGCGCCATGAACGCCATCGTGTGCGCCTACGGCAACATGCAGGGCGGGCCGGAGAAGGCGCGCGAACTGCTGCACGATTTCTGGCAAAAGATCAGCAGCGCCGGCGCGCGCTACAGCCCGCTGCGCAATTCCCCATTCGACGCGATGTTCAACGACGCGGTGCGCAATGCCAGCTATGCGATGTTCGACACGGTGACACGCGCGTTCTCGCCCTACCAGTTGAACCCTCTCAATTTCAACCCGCTGCGCGAAGTGCTGGAAGACGTGGTCAGGTTCAAGGAACTCAAGGGCTGCAAGGACATGCGGCTGTTCGTCTGCGCCACCAATGTGCGCACCGGCAAACCGAAGGTGTTCCACAACCACGAAGTCACCGCCGACGCGGTGCTGGCTTCGGCCTGCCTGCCGACCCTGTTCCAGGCGGTGGAAATCGACGGCGAGTATTACTGGGATGGCGGCTATGTCGGCAACCCGCCGATTTATCCACTGATCTACGAGACCGACGCGCTCGATGTGCTGGTGGTGCACATCAATCCGTTCGACGTGCCCAGGTTGCCGCGCAGCGCCGGCGACATCATGGACCGCATCAACGAGATCAGCTTCAACTCTTCCCTGGTGAGTGAAATGCGCGCCATCGCCTTCGTGCAAAAGCTCATCACCGACGGCTGGATCAAGGACGAATTCCGCTCGCAATTGCGCGACATGCGCATGCACGCGATCCGTGCCGACAAGGATCTGGCCCACCTGGGGCTGGAAAGCAAGCTCGACTCCGGCTGGAAGCACCTCTCCAGCCTGCGCGACTTGGGCCGCGCGCGCGCCGGCGAATGGCTGGAGACCCATTTCGATGCGCTCGGCAAGCGTTCGACGATCGACATTCGGGCGGATTATCTTTAGGGGCGCCAATCGCTGGCCCCGCTGCACAGCTTGATGCGCCCGCAGTTCACGACTAGCGCCCGAAAACCGCTATGCACAAGTTCATGGGCCACTGAACAACAGGACCCGCTGGCCGCAAGTGTTGCCAGCTGTTGCGTGCCGTTGACCGCAACCGATACCTCCTGCACCTGCGCGTTCAGCAGGTGGCTCACAGCTTGTTTCAATTGCGGCACACCGCGCACCCCACCCTTTGGGCAAACTCAAGCGTTATGGGCAATAGCCTTGCCATCGCCCCCACGTAGGAACCGGAGCCGCACCATGAGAAAGCTTGCCGTATTCGCATCGCTCCCGACCTTGCTCGGACTGCTCGCAGGCATGCCGGCAGCGGGACCGCTGTTTGCCCAGGCCCATGCAACGCAGGCGCTAGACCAGCGCCGGGCCGGCTTTTCACCAGCCGAACTCGACCAGATGTTGGCGCCGATCGCGCTTTACCCTGACGCATTGTTGTCGCAACTGCTGATCGCCACCACCTATTGGCCGGAAGTGGCGGAAGCCGCGCGTTTCTCGCTGGAGCATCCGGAACTCACGGGGGATGATGCGCTGCGGGCGGTCGAGGCCTGGAGCTGGCACCCGAGCGTCAAATCGCTGCTGGCGTTGCCGCAATTGCTGGCGATGATGGGGCAAAGACCCGATTGGGTGGCGCGCCTGGGCGACGCATTTCTGGTGCAGCAGTCCCGCGTGATGGACAGCATCCAGATGCTGCGGCAACGCGCACTGGCCGCCGGCAGCCTGCAATCGAACACGCTCATCAGCGTGGTTCAGCAAGGGCCGGCGACGCTGCTCTTGTCGCCTGACCCACAGCTGATCTACATGCCCTGGTACAACGCCAATCTGGTCTACGGGCGGTGGTGGTGGCCCAGCCATCCACCGCTCGCCTGGACCGCCTGGTCAGGTGGCTTCGGCCCGCGCAACTACGCGCCAGGCGTTTATCCGCATGTTGTCGCGCTCCCCACGCGACTCTTCGTCGCCACGTTCGACTGGCATCAGCGCGCCGCGCGAATGGCCCACGCAGAGCGCACGTTGGGGATTGCGCATGCGCCGCACGTCTCGCCGCCAGCGCCTGCGCACAGGGCAGGCGATGGCCGCCTGCCGCTGCCGGGATCGAACTTCACGGCGGCGACCGCGGCACACGCGGGCGCGCGCCCGACGCTACCAATCGCCGGTAGTTTGCCTCACGACGGGCGACGGCACCACCCTCTGGCCGGATCGGGCCAACCCCGGCCAACTCCGGCCCCCACACCGGCGGCGGCTGTGATCACCACACCGGTGGCGGCGGCTACGATCGCCACACCGGTGGCGGCTACGATCGCCACACCGGTGCCGGCGGCTGCGATCACCGCACCGGTGCCGGCGGCTGCGATCACCGCACCGATGGCAGCGGCTGCGATCACCACACCGGTGGCGGCGGCTGCGATCACCACACCGGTGGCAGCGGCTGCGGTCAGCGTCACGCGCGATCAGTTCAATGCGCAGCGGGCACGGCAACCGGAGGTTGCGACGGCGCCAGCGACGCAAGCAGCGCCTGCTGCGCCAGGCGGCCAAAACACTGGCACCGCTTTGCTGGGTCAGGCACCACTTGGCGCGGCGCACCGGGAGGAGCGGCGTGTGGGCATGCAGCGCCACGAACCGCTCGCGCAGGCGCCGCGTGCGGAAACTGCTGCGCACGGCTTTCGCACTGAACCGGCGGCCGGGATCCAGCGCATTGAATCGTCCGGCCAGCCGCATTCGCTTGAGCGAACGAGCATGCATCCGGGCGGCGTGCCACAAGTTCAACGCCCGCAAACTATTGTTCCGGCGATCGCTGTCGCGGCGCGTCCCGCCGCCGCACCGGCACCTGCATCAGCGGCACGCCCGCCAGGCAAGACCGGCGATTCGCAGCACCGCGCACCCGGGCCGCGCTGAGGAGCGCGCGGCAAACACAAGCTACGGCAGGCAAAGCGGCCCGCAGCACCGCTGGTCGACGCCCGCGACGGTGCCCGCAACGGCGCCGTCGCCTGCGACTACTGCGGCAGTTCGGCCTCGCGCGGCATCTCGGAGTACATTTCGCCGCCCCATTCCGGCATGTCCTTGAGGCCCCAGAAATTGAGTTCGATCACCAGGCCATCCGGGTCCTGAATGAACAACTGATACAAGCCTGACTCGGGAAAGCTGCGCGGCCTGGCGGCAACACCCAGGGTTTTCAGGCGCGCAATGAACTGCACCGGTTGGTTGGCCAGAAACGCGATGTGATCGATCACGCCTGAATTGTCTGTGGCTGACTTTGCCGTGGTACCGAGGTAAAACAGCTCGGCGTTTTCGATCCCGGCCTGCCCCATATGAACCTGAATGCTGCCGTTGATGCCAAGCCAATAGCCGGAAAATGGAAAGTTCGGGCGCGGCATGACCTCCATTCCAAGCACATCGACGTAGAAATCCTTGCTTTTTTCCAGATTGCTGGCACGCACGAAGTAATGGTTCAGCTCGGTGATTGGCATAGTGGCTCCCTGCGAAATTTAGTCGGGCGGCAATCGAACGCCGGCGCTTGTTTGAAACACGCTGCAGATCGACGATGGCCCGATCTGCACCATGGAATATACAAGAGCCCGATCCCCATTGCCAAGCCTGGACCGCGACAGTGTCGCAAGCGGGTGCGCTCGACCAAGCCACAAGACCCGGTCAGCCATTGCAAAGCCAGCGCTGGCCAACTGACGCGACGCGGCGATCAATCCCGGCGCGACCAGACCCGCAAGCCACAAATGCGCGAAAATCCGGCAACGTGCCGCGGCCACGGCAGCGCGCGCAGCACTATGCAACCCCTATGCAACCCCTATGCAACTCAATGGAGCGATATCGATGGCCAATCCCTTTTCCCTGACTGGCAAAGTCGCCCTGGTGACCGGTGCTTCGCGCGGCCTCGGGCGCGCGATCGCCGACGCCTTCGCTGCAGCCGGCGCACTGGTGGTGCTCAATGCCCGCGATGCGACAGCGCTTGACGTCGTTGCGCGGCAAATCGAAGCCGCCGGCGGCAAATGCGAAGCGGCAGCATTCGACGTGGCGGATGAAGCTGCCCAAACCGCTGCGCTGGCGGGCATCATGGCGCGTCACGGCCGCTTGGACATCGTGGTCGCCAATGCCGGCATCCAGCACCGCCAGGCCCTGGTCGACTTCGCCACTGCAGACTTCCAGCGCATTCTCGACACCAACCTGACCGCAGTGTGGACGCTGGCACGCGAAGCGGCGAAGCTGATGATTCCGAACAAAACCGGGCGCATCATCATCACCGGCTCGATCAGCGGCTATTTGGCACGCCCGTCGATCTCCGCCTACGTTGCCAGCAAGGGGGCGGTGCACGCCTTGACGCGCGCCCTTGCAGTTGAACTTGCACCGCACCGCATCACCGTCAACGGCCTGGCACCGGGTTTCTTCGCCACCGAGATGAATACCGCGCTTACTCAAAACGCGGAATTCTCGGCCTGGGTGGAACGCGTCACCCCGCTGGCGCGCTGGGGCGATCCGGCGGAAATCGGCGGCCCCGCCCTGTTTCTGGCCTCCGATGCCGCCACTTACGTCACCGGCCACATTCTCACTGTCGATGGCGGCATGACCAGCGCCATGTAGCCTTGCGCAATCACTCATGAATGCGCAAGCGCAGTTGCTGCAAAAAGCCGGCAAGCTCGAACAGGCCGGAGACTTTGTGGCGCTTGCGAGCATCTATCGCCAGATGCTGGCGGCGGATTCGGGCAACAGCGGCATCATGGTCGAGCTCGGGCGGACCGTGCTGCGACTGGGGCAAACCGCGGCTGCCGCCGAATACTTCAATGCGGCCATCACCCGCGACCCGGCATGTTTCGCTGCGTGGTGCAATCTCGGTACTTTGCAGCTAGACGCCGACCTGCATGCGCAGGCAATCGCCTCGTTCGAGAATGCCGGCCGCGTCGATGGGCGATCCGCACTGCCCCCGCTCAATCTGGGTCTGGTGCATCACCGCAAAGGCGACCTCGATGCCGCGCTCATCGCCTACCGGCGCGCCACGGCGCTGGCGCCGAACATGCCGGAGGCGCACTTCCATCTGGCCAATGGCCTCGCCGATGCGCACCGGCACGCGGATGCCATCACCGCCTACGAACGCGCTCTCGAACTGCGGCCGCGCTATACCCAGGCACGCTGGAACATGGCGCATTCGCTCTTGATGCAAGGCGAGCACAAGCGCGGCTGGGACGCATTCGAGGCGCGCTGGCAAACCGGGCACCTGAATCACGAGGCGCGCGCATTCGCGCAGGCGCAATGGCAGGGCGAAGCAATCGCCGGTAAAACCTTGTTGCTGTGGAGCGAGCAGGGCTTCGGCGATACCCTGCAGTTCTGTCGCTATGCACCCCTGGCGGCGGCGCGCGGCGCGCGCGTGATTGTGGGCACACGCCCGCAGTTGCGCGACCTGTTGGGCTCGCTGGCAGGTGTGGCCGAAGTGGTGGATCTCGAAGGCGCCCTGCCCGCATTTGACCGTCATTGCCCCTTGATGTCGCTGCCGCGCGTTTTTGGCACTACAGCGGCATCGATTCCGGCACACCTGCCCTATCTCAAGGCGCCACCGCTCCTGGCAAGCGGCTTCGCCGCCAGATTCAAGCCTTCGGGGCGCCTGCGGGTGGGGCTGGTATGGTCTGCCGGGTTCCGGCGGCACGATGCATCGCTGTTCCTGGCAGGCGCCGGCAAGTCGATGCCGGCGTCCCTGCTTGGCACGCTCAGGAACCCCGCCATCGAGTTCTTCAAGCTGCAAGTGGACGCGCCCGGCGTATCGCTACCACTGGCCATGACCGACTGCAGCGCGGACCTCAAGACCTTCGCCGACACCGCCGCTTTGATGCATTCGCTGGACCTGGTGATCTCGGTGGACACCGCCGCAGCGCATCTTGCGGGTGCGCTGGGACTGCCGGTATGGCTCTTGTTGAGCGACAACGCCTGCTGGCGCTGGGGCCGAGCGATCGCGACTTGCCCCTGGTACCCCGGCATGCGCATTTTTCGTCAGGCCACCGCAGGGGACTGGCGCGCCCCGCTTGAACAAGTGCGGCTGGCGTTGGCTGAAATTGTCGATGCACGCCCGCGACGGGCCGTCCGGCCATGGGGTGATCGACTCTCCCGCTATTTCACGGGCCCGCGCCGCTGAACGTGCGTCGATGCGCCGTTGTCGAAACTTCGCGCGCGAAGACTGTTGGCCTGGGTCGCTCTTGCCCAACCCGCTGATGTCAGCGCAGACATGCACCTCGAAGTGATGTTCGGGTAGGCGCCGACGTGGATGGTTTCGATGGCGGTGACACGCATGCATGCTTCTCCATTGACTTTTCGCGGCTGCGGGGCCAACGACAAACGCGGCTCGCGGCCGCCTTTGTCGGATCACCGTACACCCAAGCTTCAGGTGTAGTAACGCTTGGCGCGCTTCTCGGCTTGCTCGGCCGCATCCTTGGCGCTGGTCTTGCCCACACAGGCCGACGCGAACATGTCGACCACGATCCAGTCAGCCAGGCAGGCCGCCGAGGCGTATCCGAGGTTGCCGGCAAAGCTGTGCGGCTGCAGGCGCTCAACCACGCCCTTGAACGGCGCGTACTTCGGATCGTCGTTCCAGAACTTGTTGCTGTCGTAGGCCTTGAGCGGATGACTGATGTAGCCCAGCGACGCCGCCTGCCAGGGCTCGTACTGCTCACGCTCCCACATGAAGCGCAGAAACTCCTTGGCCGCATTCGGATACTTGCCGTACTTGAAGGCCATCGCCTGGGTCAGCAGATGCAGCTCGGTCGGCTTGCCGATCGGGCCGATCGGCATCTGCGCGTGATCCATGTCGGCCACCACCGCTTTTTTCGCCGCATCGGTCGAGTTCTTGCCGGCGTAATAGATCGAGATGCCGTTCGAGGTCAAGCTGATCTTGCCTTCGAGAAAAGCGTTGTTGTTGGAAACCCCGCTCCAGGCCGCCGTGCCTTCGATGAAGGTCTTCGACAACTGCTGCATGTACTCGATCGCGCGGATGGTCTCGGGACTGTTGATCGCCACCTTGTTCTTGTCGTCAACCAGCTTGCCGCCGAAGCCCCAAAGGATGTTGTGCATCCAGGTCTCGGAGTCCCCGGTGGCATGCGAGAGCGCAAAACCGCAGGGCTTGCCGTTTTTCTGCAGGGCCTGGCACAACTTCAGGTAGTCGGGAAAGTTGGTCGGAAACTTGTCGAATCCGGCTTCCTTGACCCAGGAAACACGATAGTTGAGCAGCGCACCGCCGGCGCCCAGCGGCAGTCCGACCCAGCGCCCCTTGGCGGTGGTGGCGTAAGTGCGCGCCGCCGGAAACCAGCCGCCGTACTTCTTGCCCAGGTAATCGGCCAGATCGGTCAGGTCGAGCAATTTCTCCGGGTACAGGTGCGGATCATCCATCCAGCCGACGATGATGTCAGGCCCGGCGCCGACATTGGCCGCCACTGCCGCCTTGGGCCGCACGTCTTCCCAGTTTTCGTGATCGGTGCGGACTTCGATGCCGGTCTTCTCGCTGAACTTCCTGGTGTTGGCCAGCCACATGTCCTCATCGGCCTGCACGAAGCGCTTCCAGCGCAGCACCCGCAGCTTGGCACCCTTCTCCGGCTTGAAGCTCATTTGCGCCTGGGCATTCTTGACCCAGATCATCGGCCCGACAGCACCGGCGCCGAGCGCGCCAATCACCGTACGTCGTTTCTGATTCGTCATTTCCCTGCCTCCCTTTATTGGTTGTACCGCTCTCACTCCCATGCCACCGCTATGCCGCCACCCTTGCAGGCGTGGCTGCCTTTGCCTCATCGCGTACGCGCGCCCACAGCGCGCGCACCATGTCCTTCATCAGGTTGGCTTCCTGCCAGCGATCCGACAACTCGTAGCCGTCGGCCCCTGTCATCGCGTATTCCTTCGGCCCCATCTCGCACAGGAACGTCAGCGTCTCGTCCGGGCCGGCCCGCCGCATCCACTGCCTGAAACCATATTCCCACCAGCCCATGAACAGGTCGACCCAGTCCTTCTGGTGCGGAAAGCTGATCTGCACCTGGATCTGCTCGCGGCTCGCCACCCGGCCATGAAAGCCCCAGCAATGGTCGAGGATGCGGCGCATCAGCGCGTGATTCTCTTCACTCAGGGGCCAGGCGAACTCGCGCCCCACCACATAGTGCGACAGGTCACCGGTGAGACGCAGATCGGGAAAACAGTCAAGCAGATGCAGGGTGAAGAACAAATCGGTGGTCATGCGATCGCGATGCGTCTCGATCTGCAGCTTGATGCCGGCGTCCATCGCCAGCCGGCGCCAGCCTTCGATATAGGGGATGCATTGCTCCAGCCGGTAGGGCCGCACATCGGGCTGCAGGTTGATATGGTCGGCGCCGAGTTCCCTGACATGCTCGATGATCGGCTTGAGATCGTCCACCGTCTGCGGATAGCACTGCGCCTGCCAGCTCATGCCGTGCGCGCGCAGGAAATCGGTCACGCGCTTCGCATACTTGTAGTCGAAGAACCGTACGCCGGCGCCATCGAAGCCGGCATCACGGATCATCGCAAGCTTTTCATCCAACGTCCATTCCAGCCCGTCGGGGCGACGCCGCTCCATCGCCCACAGGGATTGATAGACCAGCAGGCGCTGGGTCACGAAAGGCCGCTTGGAAAGCGCCGAACAAGTCGCTGGAATGCTGACTTGCAAACGCAGCGTCGTTTCGCTTCGACATGTGGCATAAGTGACTATTCCGACCTGCGGCCCTGCTCAGCGTTTCACTAGAACACCACGACGCTGCGAATCGATTCACCCGAGTGCATCAGGTCGAAACCACGGTTGATGTCGGCCAAGGGCATGGTATGGGTGATCAGGTCATCGATGTTGATCTTGCCATCCATGTACCAGTCGACGATCTTCGGCACGTCGGTGCGGCCGCGCGCACCGCCGAAGGCCGTGCCTTTCCAGGTGCGACCGGTGACCAGCTGGAAAGGCCGGGTCTTGATCTCCTGGCCGGCCCCCGCCACGCCGATGATCACTGATACGCCCCAGCCGCGGTGGCAGCATTCGAGCGCCTGGCGCATCACATCCACATTGCCGATGCACTCGAAACTGTAGTCGGCGCCGCCGCCGGTCATTTCGACAAGATGCGCTACCAGGTCGCCTTTGAGATCCCCGGGGTTGACGAAATGGGTCATGCCGAACTTGCGTGCCAGCGCCTCGCGCGCCGGATTCAGGTCGACGCCTACGATCATGTTGGCGCCCACCAGCCTGGCACCCTGCACCACGTTGAGTCCGATGCCGCCGAGGCCGAAGATCACCACATTGGCGCCGGCCTCGACCCTGGCGGTGTTGATCACCGCACCGATGCCTGTGGTGACACCACAGCCGATGTAGCAGATCTTCTCGAACGGCGCGTCTTCACGCACCTTCGCCAGTGCGATTTCCGGCAGCACCGTGAAGTTGGCGAACGTCGAGCAGCCCATGTAGTGATGAATCTTCTTGCCGCCGATCGAAAAGCGGCTGCTGCCGTCGGGCATCACGCCTTTGCCCTGGGTGCCGCGAATGGCGGTGCAAAGATTGGTCTTTTGCGACAGGCAGGACTTGCACTGCCGACATTCGGGTGTGTAGAGCGGTATCACATGGTCGCCCTTCCTGAGCGAGCTCACACCCGGGCCGATGTCGACCACGATACCCGCCCCTTCATGCCCGAAGATCGCCGGAAACAGGCCTTCCGGATCGGCGCCGGAGCGGGTGAATTCGTCGGTATGGCAGATGCCGGTGGCCTTGATCTCGACTAATACCTCGCCTGAGCGCGGCCCGTCCAGTTGCACCGTTTCGATCACCAGCGGCTTGCCGGGCTCATAGGACACGGCGGCACGTACATCCATTTGCAGTTCTCCAGGCGTTTAGGGGGAAGACCCAATGATAGCGCCGTCGCCTTCAGGTGTTGGCGGTCTTCTTGCCGCCTTCCTCGACGAAGCCGAAATAGCGCTTGCCGGCGGTCTGGTTCTCGTAGATCGACCCCTGGTTCCTGGCCGGCGGCAGCGGCATGCGAATCGGCGTGACTGTGACACGCGGTTCGATGGTCTCCTCACCACAAATCAGGCGCTTGCCGAAAGCCTGCCAATCGGTCTTGCCGACCGCCATCAGGGGATAGGCGTCCGCGGCCGTCATTTCATAGAGCAGGAGGCCACGCGAGCGATTCGAGGTGTTCTGTGCCGAACCATGCACGGTGCGCACATGGTGGAACGATACCGATCCGGCCGGCCCTTCGCATGGCACGGCCCTGGAAAAATCGACGCCGCAGGTGTCTGGATCCATCGCGCCGCAAAAATGGCCGTCAGGGCCGTGGTGATCGTATGTCGGGCCCTGGTGAGTACCCGGAATGACATACATCGCGCCGTTTTCAACCGTGGTGTCGTCCAGCATCACCCCCACGGCAAGTATGTCGTCGTTGGTGTGCGGGTAAAAGGCCCAGTCCTGGTGCCATTCCACCGGCGAGCCGAAATGCGGTGCCTTCAGGTTGAGCTTGGAGCCGTGCAGGCGCACGCTCTCGCCCAGCAGGTCTTTCAGGATGCCGACCAGCTTGGGCGTGTACATGAACTCGTTGAACACCGGGTCGACCTCATGCGGTTTCTTGATTCGTCGCACCCGTGGCTCTGCCGGGCTGTGCCCCGGCTCGAGATCGTAGACATCGTCATGCTGTGCCACAGCACGCGATTTCTCCACCAGACCGGCCAGCGAGTTCTTCATGCGCTGGCGCATCACATCATCGAGCACCCCTTCAACGATCAGAAAGCCGTCGGCATGGTAACGATCGATCTGCTTCTGCGTCAGAACATGTGGCATTTGCGTTCTCCTCGAATAATCGTAAGTTCAGACTGTGGCAGTCCAGGCGGATTCAATCCACCTTGGCACCGGAACTGCGCACCGCCTTGCCCCACTTGGTGACCTCGTTGCGCACAAAGGCCTTCATCTGCTCCGGCGTGCCGGGCGCTGCGTCCAGCCCAAGGCCGGCGAAACGCTCGCGCACATCCGCCATTTGCACCGCGCGCAGCATCGCCGCATTGATCTTCGCCACCACCTCGGCGGGCATGTTGGGCGGGCCGCTGATACCGGTCCATGATTCGGCTTCAAACCCGGGGAATCCGGACTCCGCCACCGTCGGTACTTCCGGCAATGCGGCGCGACGCGTCAGGCTGGTGACTGCCAGGGCGCGCATCTTGCCCGCCTTCACATGCGGCAGCGCCGAATCGAAATTGACGAACATCATCGGCACCTGGCCCGACATCAGGTCGAGCATCGCCGGCGCACCGCCGCGATACGGAATGTGCGTGATGTAGACCGCGGCGGCCGACTTCAGCATTTCCATCGACAGATGATTGGACGCACCGCTGCCGGTGGAAGCATAGTTGAGGCGCCCGGGCTGCGACTTGGCAAGCGCCAGCAGCTCGCGCAAGGTGGTCGGCGGAAACGCCGGGTTGACCACCAGCGCATTCGGCCCCTTGGCGATCATCGCGATGTGCGTGAGGCCTTCGACAATGTCGTATGGCATGTTGGCGTACAGGCTGGCGTTGATGCCCTGACTGCCCACACCCGAGACCAGCAAGGTATAGCCGTCGGCTGGCGACTTCGAGACGAAATCGGAGCCGATATTGCCGTTCGCCCCGGCGCGGTTCTCGACAATCACCGGCTGCCCCAGAATCTCGGCCAGCTTCTGCCCGGCCAGGCGCCCCATGTTGTCGGTGGTGCCGGCCGGCGGCATCGGCACGATCAGCTTGATCGGCTTGGTCGGGTATGACTGCGCGGCTGCCACAGCCGCGCCCAGGCAAGCCGCCGCCAGCACGGAAAAGCGCAATGCGTGGCCAAGCATTTCCGCAATCGCGCGCAAGCTGCCTGTATGGCTGGAAGTACTGGACATTCGTTTCGTCCTCGATCAAACTGTTAGCGCTAACATAGCAAGCATCGCATCGTATCCAACTGAGCCGGAATTGTCAAACCACAAGCCTGCGCCGAGTGCCGCAAGACGCCCGTCGGCTGCGACAACCGCGGTACAGATGGAGGATGTGGCGCGCCTGGCAGGCGTATCGATGATGACGGTTTCACGCGCCATTCGCGAACCCGCCAAGGTTGCGCCAGCCACCCGCGCGCGCGTGAGCGCAGCGATCGCCGATCTCGGCTATGTGCCGAACCTGACCGCGGGCAGCCTGGCATCGCAGCGCAGCGGCATCATCGCCGCCATTGTCCCCACCATCGACAATTCGATATTCGCCGAAACCATGCGCGGCCTGACCGCAACCCTGACCGCTGCGGGCTACCAGGTCCTGCTGGGCCAGACCGCTTATGACGAGAACGCCGAGGAGGCGCTGGTCGCGGCCTTCCTCGGGCGACGGGTCGACGGCATGCTTGTCACCGGTGTCAAACATTCTGCCCTGACGCGCCAGCGGCTGATCAAGGCGGGCATTCCTGTGGTCGAGACCTGGGACCTGACTGCCGACCCGATCGACATGGTCGTCGGCTTTTCAAATCACGATGCCGGGCGGGCGATCGCTCGATACCTGCTCGACCGGGGCTACCTGCGTCTGGGCTTCGCCGGCGGTAACGACGACCGCACACGCTCGCGCCTGGCCGGATTCGAAGCTGCCATCAGGCGTGTCAAGGGCGCAAGCCTTATGCGTGCCATGCTGCCGGCCGGTACCTCGTTTCGCGGCGGACGTGAGGCTCTGGGCGACCTGCTGGCGCAGGACCCCGGCTTGCAGGCGGTTTTTTGCAGCAACGACGCCATCGCTGTCGGAGCCTTGATGGAATGCCGGCGGCGCGGCATCGAAGTCCCGCGCGACCTGGCCATCGCCGGCTTCGCCGATCTCGATATCGCAGCCGAGGTGACACCGACCTTAACCAGCGTGCATGTCGGGGCACGGCGCATCGGGGAAGAGTCCGCGCGGCTGCTGCTGGCACGGCTGGCCGGGCTAGCCGTGGAGACGCCGGTACTTGACTTGAGTTTCCTGATCATGGCGCGGGAAAGCGCCTGAGCGTTTGGCTACAAAGGATTCACAAGCACCGGGAACAGGGGGAACAATTTTGAACGCTTGACTCGGCCGCCGAGGTTCCAGAACGTCAGCGTGCCCGGTTCGTCGCAAATCCAGACCTCCCGCGCGCCGGCGGCGAAGTACAGCGTTCGCTTGATGTCCATCTCGTTCTTCGAGTTGGATGGTGATTTGATCTCGACGCATAACTCAGGCGCTTCGGGTGCGGCCACCTTGCCTGCGAAGGCAACGGCCTGGGCTCGCGACAGCCACGCCACATCGGGCACCTTCACACCGTCACCCGTAACCACCGGACACTCGGACATTACCCTTCCACCGCAGCCGGATTCGCGCACCAGAGAGTGCAACAAGCCCACAATTTCGCCTTGCAACGATGAACGCCGCAGGTTCGCGGGGCTCATGATGATCTTCCCCTCAATGGTGGTCTCGACCTTGAACGGCAGACCGGCAAGTTGCGGATCGGCGCACAGCCTTTCCCAGGCTGCGATCATGCTGTCCTGCGTAGCCACATCAGCCACACCGTCAAGTGTGCGTTCACCCATCACCTACTCCCGAGCCGTGCGGCGTCCGGGAATTGTCGCACGCCCTACTCCTTCACTGCCCCCGTCATGCCGGCGACGTAGTATTCGACAAAAAACGAGTACAGGATCGCCACCGGGATCGAGCCGAACAGGGCACCGGCCATCAGCGAACCCCAGTGGTAGACGTCACCATCGACAAGCTCGGTGATCACCCCCACCGGCACGGTTTTCACCTCCGACGAGGAAATGAAAGTCAGCGCGTAAATGAACTCGTTCCATGACAAGGTGAACGCAAAGATACCGGCCGAGATCAGCCCTGGCACGCTCAGTGGAAGCACGATCTTGATCAGGATCTCCATGCGCGTGGCGCCGTCGATCAGCGCGCATTCCTCCAGCTCATACGGGATCGACTTGAAATAGCCCATCAGGAGCCAGGTGCAAAAAGGGATCAGGAAAGTAGGGTACGTGAGGATCAAGGCCCAGCGGGTATCGAACAATTGCAGCTTGAATACCATCGTGGCCAACGGTATGAAAAGGATCGAGGGCGGCACCAGGTAAGCCGCATAGATGCCCAGCCCAACCCATTTGCTGCCCTTGAAACGCAGACGTTCGATCGCATAGGCCGCCAGCACGCTGGCGAAAAGCGCAATGAACGTGGCCGACACCGCCACCAGCATGGTGTTGAACAGCCATTCCGGGTAGGCGGTATCGAACAACAGCTTCTTCACGTTCGCCAGGGTCGGATTCGAGACCCAGAACGGGCTCGACTTCTCGTAGTTGTAGAGATCGTCGTTGGCCTTGAAGGTGGTGATCGTCATCCAGTAAAACGGAAACAGGAGCACGAAGGTAAACACCGCCAGCGGCGCATACACGGTGACCAGGCGGCGCTTGCGGGTGACCAGATAATCCATCCCGCCTTCGGAATGGATCCGGCCGGACGCCGTGCCGGTGCTTTGCGTGGTTTCACTCATCTCAATCCTTGCTGCCCTGCTGCCAGGCGCGCCGTTGCAGGCCGAAGAAACTGATCAGGATCGCGCCGATCAGGAATGGCACCATCGCCATCGCGATTGCCGCACCTTCAGCCAGTTGACCGCCGGGAATCGCACGCTGGAAAGACAGCGTGGCCATCAAATGGGTGGCATTGATCGGCCCGCCGCGGGTGATCACGTAAATCAGCTGAAAATCGGTGAAGGTGAACAGCACCGAAAAGGTCATCACGATCGCGATGATCGGCGTCAACAACGGATAGGTGATGTGGCGAAAGCGCTGCCACGGCGAGGCACCGTCGATGGTGGCCGCCTCGTGAAGCGAAGGGGAAATTGTCTGCAGGCCGGCCAGGAGCGAGATGGCGACAAACGGGATGCCGCGCCAGATGTTCGCCGCGATCACCGAGAACCGCGCGTTCCAGCCATCCCCCAGGAAATTGATGTACTTGTCGATCACGCCGAACTTGACCAGCACCCACGAAATGATCGAAAACTGGCTGTCGTACATCCACCAGAAGGCGATTGCCGAGAGTGTGGTCGGCACAATCCATGGCAGCAGCAGGATGGCGCGCATGAACGACTTGAAGCGGATGTTCTCGTTGAGCAGCAGTGCCAGCCACAGACCGAGGAAAAACTTGAAAAAACTGGCGATCGCGGTATAGAACACGGTGTTGAACACCGAGAGCCAGAACACGCTGTCGCCGGCGAGGGACTTGTAGTTATCCAGGCCGATGAATACGCCGTCGCGACCTATCTTGGTATCGGTCAGGCCCAGCCACATGCCCAGACCAAGCGGATAGGTCAGAAACACCAGCAGGATCGCCGCCGCCGGCAACATGAAAATGAAACCCAGCGCATTGGCACTATTGTTGATGCGATCCAGCAGGGTCAGGCTAGTGGTTCGAGACAACCAGAACTCCTTGAATAAAAACCAAACCCGCCCGCAGAGCCCAACTACCGAGAGGTAAAGGCGAGCGAAGCAAGCCAAGCGGCCCCGCCGCGTTGACCATCAGCGCCAGGCGAGCGCTCCAACGCGACGCGATACTGCGCTGCAAAACGCGCGGAAAATCAGACCTTGTAATAACGCTCAGCCCGCTGCTGCGCCCGTGCCGCAGCCTCTTTGGGCGTCTTCTGCCCGGAAACCGCTTCAGCCACCATGTTGACGACGATGAAGTCTGCGGTAGCCCCGGCGGAGGCATAACCCAGCTTGCCCGAGAACCCGGCCGGCCGCATGATCTTCATCGCGTCGCGATATGGCGTGTGCTTGGGATCGACGGTCCAGATCGGGTTGGAATCGTAGGCCTTGAGCGGATGCGCCACATAGCCGATCGCCGCCTGCATCCACGGACCATACTGCTCCTGCTCCATCATGAAGCGGATGAATTCCTTGGCGGCCTTCGGGTACTTGGAGTATTTGAACACCATCTGGTTGAAAAACAGGTTGAACTCGGTGGGCACGCCGGCCGGCCCGATCGGCATGTTGGCATGCTGAATATCCGCCACCATTTCCTTGACCTTGGGATCATTCGAATTCTTGGCCGCGTAATAAACGGAAATGCCGTTGGCGGTCAGCGACAGCTGGCCATCGATGAACGCCTTGTTGTTGCTCGGGTCGAGCCAGGACAAGGTGCCCGGCACGAAGGTGGCATACAGTTCCTTGCCGTATTCGAGCGCCTTGATGGTCTCGGGGCTGTCGATCACCACCTTGTTGTTGTTATCCACCAGCTTGCCGCCATGCGACCACACCAGCCAGTGGGTCCAGGAATTGCCGTCGCCGGTGGCGTTGCCCAGCGCAAAGCCGCCCGGGGTGTTCTTGGCCTTGAGCGCCTGCATCAGCTTGAGGAAGCCGTCGGTATCCTTGGGGAAACTGTTGAAGCCGGCCGCCTTGACCTGGCTGTCGCGATACACCAGCGCATTGCCGGCGGCGCCGAAGGGAATGCCGATCCATTTCTTGCCGTCGGGACGCAAATACTGCTCGCAAATAGGGAACCAGCCACCGTATTTCTTGCCGAGGTAGTTGGCAAGGTCGGTCACGTCGACCAGCTTGTCCGGATACAGGTTGGCGTCGTCGTTGGTGCCCAGGATGATGTCCGGTCCGCTACCGACATTGGCCGCCACGGCTGCCTTGGGACGTACGTCTTCCCAGCCCTCATGGTCGACCCGCACTTCCACCTTGAACTGTTCGGAGAACCTCCTGACGTTCGCCATGTAGGCGTCCTCGTCGCCCTGGACGAAACGCTTCCATCGCAGCACCCGCAGCTTGGCGCCCTTCTCGACGGTGTTGTTCCATTGCGCCTGGGCATCCTTGACCCAGATCAGCGGGCCGGTGCCGGCGCTCACCGCTGCCGCGGTGGTGGAAGACTGCAGAAACTTGCGACGCGTGAAATGCACCAAGTTGACTCTCCGTTAACTTGTTATGTTGAAGTGTTCATCAAGACAAGCGCGCTAAATTGAACTCAAGCCATGCAGCGCAGCTTCGCACGCTTGCCAGGCAGAGCCAGACCTGGCCCAGGATCAGGCGACAAGTCGTGCGCCGCTTGCCGCATCGAACAGATGTGCGCGCGACGCGTCAGGCCTCAGGCGAATGGTGAGGCCGGGACGAAATTCGTGGCGCTCGCGAAACACGCAAGTCACCTCGACGCCGGCGATCTTGGAAAACACCTGGGTATCGGCACCGGTGGGTTCGACCACCACCACCTCGGCGGCCACGCCTTCATCGCCTTCGACCAGATCGACATGCTCGGGCCGGGTGCCGTACACCACCTTCTGGCCGTCGCTGCCGCTGGCATTGGTCGGCGCCGGCAACCACACGCCGCCTTCGAATTCCACGCGCGCCGCGCCGCCATTGCGCTTGAGTACGCCGGGCAGGAAATTCATCGAGGGCGAGCCGATGAAGCCGGCGACAAACAGGTTGGCCGGATGATCGTAGAGCTTAAGCGGCGACCCGGTCTGCTCGACGATGCCGTCGCGCATGACGACGATCTTGTCGGCCATGGTCATGGCCTCGATCTGGTCGTGGGTCACGTAGATCGAGGTGGTCTTGAGGCGCTGGTGCAGCTCCTTGATCTCGGTGCGCATGGCCACCCGCAGCTTGGCATCGAGGTTCGACAGCGGCTCGTCGAACAGAAATACCTGCGGGTCGCGCACGATGGCACGCCCCATCGCCACCCGCTGGCGTTGCCCGCCGGAGAGCTGGCGCGGATAGCGGTCAAGCAGGGAATTAAGGCCCAGAATGCCGGCGGCCTTGCCCACGCGCTGGTCGATCACGGCACGGCTTTGCTTGGCCAGCATCAGCGAAAAGGCCATGTTGTCACGCACTGTCATGTGCGGATAGAGCGCGTAGTTCTGGAACACCATCGCGATGTCGCGCTCCTTGGGCGGCATGTCGTTGACCACTCTGCCGCCAATGCTGACCTGCCCGCCCGATATTTCCTCAAGGCCTGCGATCATGCGCAGAAGAGTGGATTTGCCGCAGCCCGAGGGCCCGACCAGAACGCAGAATTCGCCGTCGGCGATATCGACCGACACGCCCTTGATGATATGGGTCTGGCCAAAGTACTTCTGTACCTGGCCGATGGTGACTGATGCCAAGGGATTTCCTTTCAGATGACGCTACAACCGCATGGAACGGCTGTCGCCAGTTGTTGTTATACGCGACGCATTTTCGCTGCGATGTCGAATGGCAACAAGCTGCACCGCACCATTCAGGCCAGGTGCGGCAAGGCACGGCGCCCGACATATTGCACGCCAGTGGCCTCCTCGATGCGCAGGCCCTCGTTCCATTTCGCCATCCGCTCGGAGCGCGCAAACGAACCCACCTTCAGTTGACCCGCATTCCAGCCGACCGCCAGATGGGTGATCGTCACATCCTCGGTCTCCCCCGAACGGGCGGACACCAGCGTGCTCATCCCGGCGGCGCGAGCGGCGTCGAGTGCGGCGCGGGTTTCGGTGACGGTACCGGCCTGGTTGAGCTTGATCAGCGCGCTGTTGACCGCCTTGATGGCGGCCGCATGGCTGACCCTGGGCGCGCTGGTGACCAGGTAGTCGTCGCCGATCACCTGGCAGCGCGCGCCGTAGCGGCGGGTGAATTCGATCAGTCCCGCCTCGTCGTCTTCAGCCAGCGGATCCTCGATGGAGACGATCGGATAGGCGTCGAGCCACGCGCCCAGCAGCTCGATCATGCCTGCCGTATCGAGCCGGCGCTGTTCCAGTCCCAGCGTGTATTGCCCACCGCTACCGAACTCCGAAGCGGCGATGTCGAGCGAAATCGCCACATCGTCGAGCGGCCGAAAGCCCGCGTGCTCGATGGCGCGGGTGAGCATCTCCAGGGCCTCTTCATTCGCATCGAACAGCGGCCACCAGCCCCCCTCGTCGGCGACACCCGACAGCTTGCCGGCCGCCTTCATGAGACTGCCGGCGGCGATGTAGACCTCGGCGGTCATCTCAAGGGCCTGCGCAAAACTGGTCGCGCCAAGAGGCATGACCATGAAGTCCTGCAGGTCGACGCGCCGACCGGCGTGCGCGCCACCGCCGAAAATCTGGATTTCCGGCAGGGGCATGGTGACCGGTTGCCCGCCCGCGACATATTGCCAAAGCGGCATTTTCTCAGCCGCTGCCGCCGCGTGCAGCACCGCAATGCTGGCGGCGACCGTCGCATTGCCGCCAAGGCGGGATTTGTTGGGTGTGCCGTCGAGCTCGATGAGCGCGCGGTCGGCGCCGGCCTGATCGAGGGCGTCGCGGCCGCGCAGCGCTGCCGCGATCTCGCCATTCACATTGGCCACCGCGCGGTCGACACCGAATCCGCCCAGTTTCGTCCCTGCGTCGCGCAGATCGATCGCCTCGCGCGTCCCGCGCGAGGCGCCGGCCGGTGCGATGCCGCGCCCGCAACTGCCATCGGCCAGCGTGACGTCAACTTCCACGGTCGGTCGCCCGCGAGAGTCCCAGACACGCCGTCCCCTGATCTTGACAATTTCGCTCATACGCTGATTTCCTCGGCCCAGGCAGCGCGAATCGCCGCCAGTTCGTCTACCGGTTGAAGCAGAAAACGCCGCGCGACGCGACGAACCCGCATACGATCGTTTTCATCGGTGATGTATTCGACCGGCGACTTGCCGTCGATGCGCGCCAGCAACAGCCCTGGCAGCAGGCCGGCAACGCGCGCCTCGATGGCGGCCAATTTTTCCCAGTCGACAGCGGCAAGATAAGTCCGTGCGAGTGCGTCGAACGACTCAAGGTAGCGCGCCGACCAGTGCGGACGCCATACGCACTTGAGCAGCAGATGATTCAGGCAAAACGCCAGATCAAAAGCCGGATCGCCCCACCAGGCGCACTCCGCATCGAGAAACACCGGCCCATCCCGGCCGCCCAGGATGTTTTTCGGGCTCACGTCGCCATGCACCAGCGCCTTCTTGTTGGCCTGGGTTTGCGCGATCAGGGCCATCAGGCGAGGCGCGCAGTCCGCATGACGGTCAGCGCTGGCCGCCAGGTAGGGCTCGAGGCGGATCGGGTAAAAAATGTGATCCGTCGCGAAGCGCTGCGCCAGCGCAGGATCAGCCGCGCTGCTCGAATGAATGCGCGCCAGTACCGCGCCCACGGCAGCGGCAAACGCCGGAACGATACGGCCATCGCGCAACTCGCTCTTCCACAGCGGGTGCAGCAACGGATCCAGATAGGCCATCGCGAACCAGCCCTCGTCGGACCGGTCAGCGAGAATCTCCGGCACTGCCTCAGGCGCAATGCGCGCGACCGTCTTCATCCAGTCGACTTCACTGCGGTTGCGCGCGACTGGTGCGCGCCAATCGGCGGCAACCTTCAACTTCTCCAGGGCGCGCTTGACGCAGAACCTTTGGCTCCCAGTGGTCACCAGGGAGATGTCGGAGGACACCCCGCCGGTCAGCGCTTCGATGGTGCAGGTGGCGCCAGGTGGCAGCAAGCCGGCGCGCACGAGATCAAGCTTCAGCCAGTGCATGCGATCAGCGCCTGTAGTGCCTGGCCGGATTGCTTGCGCGCCCACGCATCATTTCGACTTGCCACGCAGCGCCTTGCGCAGGCGTTGCCATCCCAGCGCCAGACTTACCGCCGCCACACTGACCAACGCTCCCGCCGCAAAAGCCGACCCCGGCCCGAACGGAGCCAGGAGAGAAGCGAATACAAAGAAGTAGGTGGTGAATCCCAGCAACCCGAGTGCGAAACCGGACAGCAGGCGGGCCGTGGCGTCCGCTCCGTGCAGGGCCAATGTGAACACCGGCAGCACCGAAGCGGTAATCGGAAACACCAGCAGCACCGCGCTCACGCGCGGGCCGAAGGTTTCGGCGCCGAACATCGCGGCCGCTGCCAGTGCCAGCGCCGCGCCCATGCGCACCGCGATCTCGATTGCCGGAATCGGCGCCAGGGTGGCGGGCGTGCGCGGCCTTGGCATCAGGCTGGCCAGCAACAGGCCCACACCGAGGGCAAGCACATAGCCGATGGGGCCGATGACGGCCCACCCGGTCAACACCCAGGCGAGCGCGACACAGCCGGCCCAGGCGCACAGCAGGCAGGCGATCCATTGCCACGGCCCCTCGCAGAAACGCGCCAGCCATGCATAGATCACGCAATGCGCAGCCACCGCGGGCGAGCCTGCCATGATCAGCCAGGCGGTTTCCACCACCAGATCGCGCGGCGCGTCCTGCGCCAGAAACAGCATGATCGGGGCGGCGATCAACGGAAAGCCGCCGATCAGCCCGGCGACTTGATGGCCCCAGCGGCGCCCTGCCTGACTGGCCAGCCAAACGACCAACGGCGCCGCGACCAGCTTCAGGACCAGCATGGTGCGAATGCGCAGCGACCACAGTGGGCGCCCCGGTGAAACCGGCTGGAATCAGAACTTTCCATACTTGAGATACGCATCGACCGGGTCCATGCCGCCACGGATCGCGTCGCGCACCTTGTTCTCGGTAAGGGCCACCTCTTCGGTCTGGCTGATCACTGTTTCGATCATTTCGCGCGGAATCAACACTAGCCCGTCGCGGTCGCCGAGAATGAAGTCGCCGGTGCGGATGGTCACGCTGCCGATGGTCACCGGCTCCGCGTAGTGGTCCGGGATCCAGCGCGCCACGATGTCGGAGGGTGTGAAGAACGCGTGGAACACCGGAAATTTCTGCTCGAGGATGAAGTCGGTGTCGCGGCAGCCGCCATCGACCACGTAACCCAGCACGCCCTTGTTCTTCAGGGTTTCGGAGGAAAGCTCCCCCATCATCGCCACCTCGTGGTGATTCGGCTGGCACACCACCACATGACCCGCCGGCGCCTTCGACAGCACCGTGGTCCAGCCCAGCAGGGTCTCGTGGCGCGACTTGGTGCGGTCGATGCGCCCGGCTACGGTCCACACCGGCCCGGCCACCTTGAGGGTCGGATCGAGCGGGCGGATGTTGGTCGGCAGCACGCAGTTGTCGTGGCCCATGCCGCGCAGGACATCGTGGACAGCGCCTGTATACAAACGGCCCAGGCGCGCAGTCAATTCGAGGTCGGTCATGGCGGCATCTTCATCAAAATGGCAGGCTTGGCGTCGCAAGTCACGAGGCGCGCTCTGCGGCGGGCGCGCCGCTCAACTCTTGACCGCGCCGGCAGTCAAACCCGACACCATGTACTTGCGGAATGCGTAGTAGATCGCCGCCGGCGGCAGTGCGTAGATGAAACCCGTGGTCATGAGCAGTTCCCACGGCGAATCGTCGGCGGAGAGGAAGAGTCCCAGCGCGACCGACAGGGGCACTTCCTTTTCGTTCGACATGAGCAGGAACGCATAGAGGTACTCGTTCCACGCCAGCAGCACCGCGTAGGTGCCGATGGCCACCAGGGACGGGATCATCAGCGGCAGGTAGACCAGGCGGAACAACTGCATGGCGCTGGCGCCGTCCATCATCGCGGCCTCGTCCAGTTCCACGGGCAGCTTGTCGGAGGCCTGCTTCAACACCCAGATCGCGTAAGGGCTGGCGAGCGTCACCATCGCGATGATCATCGCCGTCTTGGTATTGAGCAGGCCATACACGCCCATCGCCTTGTACATCGGCACGGCGAGAAAGGCGGCGGGAATGAAATAGGTGGCGAGCGCGAAGTTCATGATGGTGCGCCCGCCGCGGACCTTCAGGCGGCTGATGGCAAAGGCCGCGGAGGTGGCGATCACCAGGGTGAAGAGCCCGGTCATGAAGGCGATCAGCACCGACGACCACAACTGGCCCCAGAAATGGTTGAGGAAATGATGCTTTTGCTGGAACACGAACGCGAAGTTCTCCAACGTCGGATGATCCGGCCAGAGCTTGCCGGCGAACGCGGTGTCCTTGGGCGAAATCGCGAACAGGAACATGTGATAGATCGGCAGAATGGTCCAGAGGAACACCGGGATGCCGATCAGGATCAGGGTGGCTTCGTTGAACCACTTGCGCGAGCCCACGGCTATTTCTCGTCCGGGTCGCCGGACAGGCGGCGCACCATGAAATACGCCATCGGCAGCACGAATGGCAGCGCGACCACGATGGTGGCCATGGCCATGTCGAGCTGGTCCAAGCGCAGGTAGCGGATGCCGAGGGTCGCCATCACGTGGGTGAGATCGGCCGGGCCGCCGCCGGTCAGCAGGTAGACGCTGTTGAAGTCACCGAGAGTGAAGATCATCGACAGAATCACGCTGGTGAGGTAGAGCGTGCGCAAGGACGGCCAGGTGATGAACTTGAACTTCTGCCAGCCGGTCGCGCCATCGACCGAGGCGGCTTCATACAGGTCTTTCGATATCGCCAGGCGCCCGGTGATGAGGATCAGGGTCCAGAACGGCAGTGACTTCCAGATGTGCACCACGCCGGCCATGGAAAACGCGATCCAGCGGTCGTTGAGCCAGTTGGGACCGTCCGCGGCGGTGAGCTTGAATATGATGCTGTTGATGATGCCCCACTCCGGATTCAACATGAAGCGGAACGAAAGGATGGTGGGAATCGACGGCACTGCATACGGCAGGATGAAGATCACCGAAAGGATACGGATCCATGTGCGCTCATGGACGAAAAATCCGGAGAGGAACAGCGCAAGCGCGAACTTGAGATTGACCACCACCGCCAGGAACAGGAAGGTGTTGAAAACGGCGTTGAAAAACGCCGGGTCGTGCCACAGCTTGACGTAACTTTGCGGATCGCGTGCCAGGTACAAGCCGTAGCCTACCGGGTACAGCACGAAGATCAGGAACACCAGGACGTAGGGCGTCACCAGCATCCAGCCGACGGTATTCCAGGCGGCCGGCCGGAACGGCGCGGACGAAACGCCGCGCCCCGCGGCCGTGGAACCGGCGGCGCCGGAAGATGCGAGAACAGCAGACATGAATTGCCGGGCGCTGGCCGAATCAGGCTTCAGGTCGGCGCGCGCCCGGCCGCCTTCAGCCGGCCACCGCCTTGATGCGCGCGATCATCTCGTCGACCGCTTTCTCCGGGGTCCACTTGTCGTTGGTCACGCGGCTCATGGCCTTGGCCCACACATTCTCGTTGTTGAGAATGGTGAAGCGGTAGTTGTAGACGAAGGGGAACGGGCTGGTGCCATCGGAAAACTGCTTCAACACGGTACGGCGATGCGGGTCGCCCTTCCAGAAATCACGTTGCGCGCCAACCTTGGTGGTCGGAAACCAACGCCCCAACGCGCCTTCGGTATAGGGAATCAGGTTCGAATCCTCCATCATGAAAGCGACGAATTCCTTGGCCCGCTTGACGTTCTTCGACCCTTCGAACACCACTGCCAGCTTTATTGCCGCCAGATAGGCCATTGGCGTGCCGTCGACCTTCTTCGGCCAGCCGGTGGTGGCGATCAGCTCTTCGTAGTTCTTCTTGGCCGTCGCACGTTGCTCGCCGGTGAGGGCGGCATTGTTCGAGTCATCGAGCCACTTGGCGGCAATCGAAATGGTCGCGTTGTGGGTCATGACGGTGGTCTTGTTGTGGAAGGCCACGTTGTTGTCCGGGTCCTTCCAGTTCGTCGACGACGGCGGCGTGCAGCCCTTGGTCAGGAGGTCGGTGTAGTCCTTCAAGGCCGCCACGGCGCCGGCCTTGTTTTTCGCCTGTTCGATGACCAGTTTGCCGCTGTCATCGACCAGCTTGGCGCTGTGCGCGATCAGGAACTGATAGAAGCTGAAAAAACTGTCGGTCGAATCGACGCCCATCGGATTGCCTATGCCGAAGCTGCGCTTGCCCGTCTTCTGGCGGTGCGCCGGTTGCACCTTGTCGCACCAGAAGTTCCAGTAGCCCTTCCAGTCCTGCGGGATGTCAGTGTCCTTGAAGCCGGCCTCGGCCAGCATGTCTTTCCAGTAGTTCACATGGATGGTCTGCTGGTAAACCGGGGCTGCGTAATACGCCTTTTTCTTGGTCTTGTCGTTGTACAGATAGGCAGTGGAAAGCGTATTGGCCAGGAACTTGTCCTTGATCGGATTGAAGATGTCCGAGAGGTCGACCAGCTTGCCCTCGAAGGCCCACTTGCCGGCCGCCTGGAAATCGTAGGTGAGGCCGAACGATACGTCGGGTACCGTGCCCGCATCGATCGCCGCCACGGTCTTGGGCATGATGTCCTGCACTGCAAACAGCGACAAATCGACCTTGACCCCGGTTTTTTGCTCGAACCGGTAAATCATGGTTTCCAGCGCCTTGTCTTCGGCCGGGTAAAAGCCCTTGTTGAACCAGACGGTGAGGCGTTCCTGTGCCTGCGCGACCGTGCCGGCTGCCGAAAGTAGCGCGCCTACAAGCGCTGTCGCAATGGCGCGACGTTTGAATCCGACCATGTGTGTCTCCAAATTTGTAGCCGCCAGGTGATCGTCTACGCAGTACGCGTTGGTGATCCAGGGACCCGTCGTAGGCGGCATGTTGAACAGGACGCGCAAGGCTAGCGTGCACCCTGAAAGCTGTCAATTGGTAAGGCCAATTTTTCAATGCCGCAAAGCAACAATGGCCCTGCCGTTACGGGATTACCCGCACGCGGACGCAAATTCGACGCAGCCCGGCCAATCCGCTTGCCACGCCAGGATCAGACTGCAGGCGGCTTGCGGCTGCCCTTGACCACCGGGTAATCGGGGCGACCTTTCTGGTACCACGAAACGATGTTTTGCACCGCCTTGCGCCGCAGCTCACGCTCGGCCGCAACCGTGTAGTAGGCCGCGTGTGGGGAGAGGATGACGTTCTTCGCCGCCAGTAGCGGCGAATCGCGCGGCACCGGCTCTTGCGGCAGGACGTCCAGTCCGACGCCGTCGAAGCGCTGCAGTCGGGCGGCAAGCGCCTCGATATCGATCACCGCGCCACGCGAGGTATTGACCAGGTACGAGCCGGGCTTCATCAGGTCGAGCAGGCGTGCACCGACCATGCCACGCGTTTGGTCGTTGAGCGGCGTATGCAGGGAAATCAGGTCGGCTTCGCGAAACAGGTTTTCCAGCGTCGCCGGCTCCACATAGGGGGCGAAATCGCCGTCAATCCGATTGGGGTCGCTGGCCAGAACGCGCCCGAACATGGTGTGCGCGAAATAGGCAAAGCGGCTGCCTATGCGCCCGTAGCCCAACACACCGACGCTCATGTCGGCCAACCGGCGGGTGCCACCGCTTGCATGCGCATCCCACACGCCGGCGCGAATGTCGGCGTCGTATTGCGGCAAGTGGCGCAGCAGGGAAAGCGCCATTGCCAAAGCATGCAGGGCCACCTCCGAAGATCCGTAGTCCGGCGAGTTGGCCACCCACACACCGTGCTGCGCCGCATCCGCCGTATTGATGGTGTCGAAACCGGCGCCGATCCGGCTGCAGATGCCGATCTGCGGGCACGCCGCGAATACCCTTGCATCCGCCGGCGCGAAGGTGATCAAGAGGGCCTGGCAATCGACCGACTCGGCAATCACGTCTTCCACGCATGAACACTGGGCGACTTTCATCTGGATGCCGGCGGCGGCGAACAGCGAGCGTTCGAATTCGACATCCGGAAAGTTGTGGTCGGTGAAAAGGACTTTCATGCGGCTCTCCAGGCGCTTCAGACATACGGTCGAGAGTAACCGATTTGGAAAACCCTGAATATGCCCCCTGGCATGCAGGCTCTCGAGCAAAAGCTCGCTTCAATTCCGCCGGCTGCAGATACCGCTATCTCAAGCAACGGAGTGTTTCAGTGGTTCCCTTTACATGCTGTTTCAAATCATCGGCCTGCGTAACCAATGCCTGGCGCGTTGCTTCCTGCAAGCGGCTAAACTTCAACCCAACCCGGATCCACACCGCATGAACCAGCAAAAACGCAAGATCCTCATCGTTGACGACGACGCGCGCCTGCGCGAGCTTCTGCTGCGCTACCTCGGTGAACAGGGCTTTGCCACCCAGGCCGCGCCCAACGGCCAGTTCATGGACAAGCTGATCAATCGCGAGCTGTTCGACCTGATCGTGCTCGACCTGATGATGCCGCAGGAAGACGGCCTGTCGATCTGCCGGCGCCTGCGCGCCGGCGGTTTGAAGACGCCGATCATCATGCTGACAGCCAAGGGTGAAGAGGTTGACCGCATCGTCGGCCTCGAGATGGGCGCCGACGACTACCTGCCCAAGCCATTCAACCCGCGCGAATTGGTGGCACGCATCAATGCAGTTTTGCGCCGGGTGCAGGATGGCGGGCCGCCGGCGGCACCGGTGGCCGAGGCCGAGACCGTGGTATTCGGCCCTTACGCGCTCAATCTGGCAACCCGCAGCATGACGCGTGACGACAAGCCGGTCGCGCTTACCTCCGGCGAGTTTTCCGTACTCAAGGTGCTGGTGCGCCATCCCAGCAAGCCGCTGTCACGCGACAAGCTGATGGAACTGGCGCGCGGCCGCGAATACGACGTGTTCGATCGCGCCATCGACGTGCAGATTTCTCGCCTGCGCAAGTTGATCGAAGCCGATCCTGCCAACCCGCGCTACATCCAGACCGTGTGGGGCTTTGGCTACGTGTTCGTGCCGGACTGAGGCTGGCGGCCGCAGTCGTGCGGGCCTGATCGCGCATGCGCCTGATTCCCGCAAGCCTGCTGTGGCGCACGTTTTTCATCATCGCATTCCTGCTGGTGCTCTCGGTGCTGGCATGGATCCAGATCTTCCGCATCTACGAGCGTGAGCCGCGCAGCCTGCAAATCGCGCAGCAGGTCGTGGCGATCGTCAACCTGACGCGCGCCGCTTTAGTCAGCTCAAGGCCGGAAGCCAGGGTTTACCTGATGCGCGAAATCTCGAATTCGGAACGTATTGAAATCTACCCGGTGGAGGCCGACGAAAAACTCGAAGCCGCACCCGATATCCGCGGCATCCGCCGGGTCGAGTCGCTGATCCGTGAAAAAACCGGGCCGCAAACCCGTTTCGCTTTCCGTCGCAACGGCGCCGAGGGCATGTGGGTCAGTTTTCGCATCGACGACGACGAATACTGGGTGCGCCTGCGGCGTGACCGCCTGCAATCGCCGGTACCGTGGCAGTGGTTTGGCTGGGGCTTGCTGGCGCTGACGCTGGCGCTGCTTGGCGCGTACCTGCTGGTGCGGCGCATCACCCGGCCGCTGCGCGCATTGGCGGTCGCCACGCATGCAATCGGACGCGGCGCGGTGCCGCCCGCCCTCGCCGAGGAAGGCGCCAGTGAAATCGCCGAGGTCAGCCGCGCCTTCAACCAGATGGCGCGCGACTTGAAGACCCAGGAGCAGAATCGCGCCCTGATCCTGGCCGGTATTTCGCATGACCTGCGCACCCCGCTTGCGCGCCTGCGCCTGGGCTTGGAAATGTCGCCGGACGCAGGCCTGCGTGACGGCATGGTGGGCGACATCGAGCAGATGGACCAGGTGATCGGCCAGTTTCTCGATTTCGCCAGAAGCGGCCAGGACGAAGCAGCGGCGCCTGTCGAAGTCGATCTGGCGGCCCTTGGCGAACAGTTGGTCCGCGAGGCCGCAGCCCAGGGCCGGCAACTCACACTGACCGGCGCCAACGCCCCGTTGATGGTAATGGCACACGCCGCCGCGCTCAGGCGCGCCTTGGTGAACCTGATCGAGAACGCCTTCAAGTACGGCGGCACCGAGCCACAGGTCAGCTTGACCCTCGGCGCCAGCAGGCAAGGCGTGGTCATCGAGGTACTGGACCGCGGCCCCGGCATAGCGCTTGCCGATGTCGAGCGCCTCAAGCAGCCCTTCACGCGGCAGGACGACGCGCGCGGTTCAGCCGACGGTACGATCGACAGCGCCCAGGGCGGCTCCGGCCTTGGCCTGGCGATTGTGGAGCGGGTCGCACGACAATGCGGCGGCTCGCTCGACTTGTTGCCGCGCGCGGGCGGTGGATTATGTGCGCGCCTGGGCCTGCCACGCCTGCCCGGAACCTGAGCGCGATCAGCGCGCCCGCTGCGACCACATCACCATCAAATCGGCCCAGCCGCATCCAGCAAGGCCACCGCCTCGGCCGCGATGCCCTCGCCACGCCCGGTAAACCCCAGCCACTCGGTGGTTTTGGCTTTGACGTTGACGCGCGCCGCGTCGATGGCGCAATCGGCAGCGATATTCGCGGCCATGGTGGCCACATGCGGCGCCATTTTCGGTGCCTGCGCGATGATGGTGCAATCGATGTTGACCGGCGCGTAACCGGCGGCGCGCACCCGCTTGACCGCTTCGCGCAGCAACATGCGTGAATCGGCACCGCGAAACTGCGGATCGGTGTCCGGGAAATGGCGGCCGATGTCGCCCAGACCCGCAGCGCCCAGCAAGGCATCGGTGATCGCATGCAGCAACACGTCGGCGTCGGAATGGCCGTGCAATCCTTTGTCAAAGGCAATGTTGACGCCGCCAATGATCAAGGGCCGGCCACTGACCAGGGCATGGACGTCGAAACCCTGGCCGATGCGAAGGGAAGTCATGCTGGAACGGGCATGTGGAAAGCGGGCTTGCACTTTACCGCAGACAGGCGATTTTGCGAGACACTATGCGCGACGGTTCAGGTGCCGCCTGGCGCCGGGCCACCGTCAACCCGGTACCGCCATCGTTTCGACCACCCTGGAATCCCCTCATGCGCCTCCTTCATGCCCTGCTGCTGGCTTTTGCCTCAAGCATGTCGCAAGCGGCCGACCTGCCGATTTTCGATGCCCACATGCACTACAGCCACGACGCCTGGGAGTCGGTGCCGCCCAAAGAGGCCATCGGACTGCTGCGCAAGGCCGGCGTCAAGCGCGCCCTGGTCTCCAGTTCCAACGACGACGGCAACCAGAAACTCTATGCCGAGGCGCCCGACATGATCCTGCCTTCGCTGCGCCCGTACCGCCTGCGCAGCGATGTCAGCACCTGGGTGCGCGACGACAACATCGCGCGCTACATGGAAGAGCGATTGAAGAAATATCGCTATGTAGCCGTCGGTGAATTTCACCTGTATGGTGCGGACGCCGATTTGCCGGTACCCAGACGCATGGTCGAGATGGCCCGGCAGCACAACCTGGTGCTGCACGCGCACTCGGATATCGACGCCATCGAGCGCCTGTTCCGGCAGTGGCCGCAGGCGCGCATCCTGTGGGCGCACTCCGGATTCGACCGTCCGGAAAAAGTGCGCGAAATGCTGGCCAAACACAAGTCGCTCTGGTGCGACCTGGCTTTTCGCACCGACCACGGCTCGGGCGGCAAATTGCACCCGGAATGGAAGCAACTGTTCACCGAATTCCCCGAGCGCTTCATGGTCGGCACCGACACCTACACCCCGGAGCGCTGGCCGTACGTGGTGGAGCATGCACGCTGGTCGCGCGAGTGGATGCGCGACCTGCCGGCCGATCTGGCCGAACGCGTGGCATTTCGCAATGGCGACGCCTTGTTCGGGCCGAATCCGATGAAGAAACCATGACTGGCACCGCCGCAGAGTTGCGTGCCGCAGCGCCAGGCGCGGCACTTCGGGGCGCGAAAGCCATCCCGAATCCGCTCAATTGCCGCTCCATCATCGCCGTCGCCGCAGCCTGCTTACCCTGCATGCTGCCCATGGCGGCGCATGCCTGCAGCGCTACGCTTGAAGGCGGCAAGACAATCGATTCCGCGCGTCACAGCATCGCTTATCGCACAGACCCGGTCAGGATCGCTGTGGGCAAACCTTTCGCCGTCGACCTGGTGGTTTGCCCCAGGGAGGCTGCCGCCACCATCGACGAGTTGCGTGTCGACGCCCACATGCCCGAGCACCGCCACGGCATGAATTACAAGGCCAGCGTCAAGCCACAAGGCACGCTTGGCCGCTATCGCGCAGAAGGTCTGATGTTTCACATGCCCGGCAAGTGGGAGTTCCTGTTCGATGTGCGGGACGCCAAGGGCGTGGAACGCCTTAAACAGGACTACCCGTTGAAGTGATTGCACGATTGCTTTGGGGTTTCCCCCTGGCCCTTCTATGCATGCACGTCAACGCGCAGGCGGAGTTCAGCGCAGGCGAAAAGGAAGCCATCGCCCGCCACGGCCCGTGGCCGCCGGCGTTGATCAAAGATACGAGCAATCGCCACTCCGGCAACCCCGCCGCCGTAGCTTTTGGCCGCGCGCTGTTCTTCGATCCACGTCTGTCAATCAACCGCAACCTGGCCTGCGTCAGCTGCCACCTGCCGGGCCGCGCCTGGGCCGACGGCCAGGGCAGAAGCTTCGGCAGCGCCATGCTCGACCGCAATGCGCCGACCGTGGCCGATGCACGCTTCGCCCGCTGGTTCGGCCGCGACGGTGGCGCCGACAGCCTGTGGGCTCACGCGATCCGGCCCCTGACCGATCCGCTGGAAATGGGCATGGACGCCGCGCTCCTGGCGCAACGCGTGCGCGAAAACCAGGATCTGGCCGCCTGCTATCAACGCACGTTCGGCCGGGCACTCGACGACGAAATCGTGATGGTCAACTTGAGCAAGGCGTTAGCTGCGTTCCAGGAAACGATCGTCAGCGGCCGCACCGCCTTCGACGCTTTTCGCGATGCCCTGGTGCGTGATGATGCAAAAAGCATGGCGCGCTATCCCGCAGCGGCAAAGCGTGGGCTGAAGATATTCGTCGGTCGCGGCAACTGCGCGGTCTGCCACTTCGGCCCGACTTTCAGCAACGGCGAGTTTGCCGATATCGGGGTGCCCTTTTTCGCCGCACCGGGTCGCGTCGATGCCGGTCGCCACAGCGGCATCAAGCTCGTCAGGGAAAGCCCCTTCAACCTGCTGGGCCGCTACAACGACGACAAGACCGGCAGCAATGCCGTGGCCACGCGCCACTTGAGCCTGGAACATCGGCACTGGGGCGAATTCAAGGTGCCGGGCTTGCGCAACGTCGCGCGCACCGCGCCCTACATGCACGCCGGCAGCCATGCGACGCTGGCCGATGTGGTCAGGCACTATTCGGAATTGAACGAGGAGCGCCTGCATGCGGACGGCGAGCGCATTCTCAAGCCACTGCGACTGAGCCCGGAAGAATCCTCCGACCTGCTTGCGTTTCTTGAGTCGCTCAGCGAGAAGGCGGCAGTCCGGCAGGTACGGCTGCGCACCGCTGCTCCGAATTGTCACCAGCAACCGGACACACCCCGCATAGCGCAATAGCAACCAGGAAAATCCCATGCGTTCCACTCGCGCCTCGTCGGCCATCGCCCGCCTCAACGCACGCTGCCCGCAACAACATTATGTGATGACCAGCACCGGCAACGGCCTGTTTTACCTGAGCCTGCAGAACGACGTTGGCGAACAACAGATGTGCGAACCCATGCCGCTGGACGACTTTGTGCGCCACGTCAACAGCATGGGGCCGCAGGAAGTGCGACGCGTCACCCGCAATGATGCTGCGTTCGAGAAGCAACTGGTGCGCAAACCACAAACTTAGAAAACGCCGAACAAGTCCCTGGAATGCGGATTCTCGAACAAAGAACCTTTTCGATTCGACATCTTGCCAGAGCGACTTTCCCGACCTACGGACTGGTTCAGTGTTTCCTTAGGAAAACGCTGCATAAGTCCCTGGCATGCAAGCTATCGAAGGGGAGCTTCTTTCAATGCAACCGATTGCAAAAGCCGCTTTCTCAACCTGCGGACTTATTCAGTATTTCCTTGGCGGACGGCCATGCGCTTGACCTGTACGTGTCCCCTGCTCTGCCGCCTCGCGCTGGCAGCTGTTTGCCTCTGGGCGCCATGGCCTGTCCTGGCGCAGGCGGCCTGCAACGACCGCGATTGCGCAACCACGCTGATGCGCGGCCATATCGCAACCCAGCCCGGCTACTGGAAAAGCCGCATGCAACGCCCGCTTGCGCAACGCATCGGTGCGGCCCCCCCGGAGCTATTGGAGTATGTGCGCCTGGACAACCTGAGCGCAGGCCTCGCAAGCGTGCCGCGCGAGGCCACGCTGACGCCGGACTTCCTGCGTGATGTGCGTCGCGCCCTTGATGAAATACCGGCACCGGTCAAGCGTCTGGTGGGAAGCCGCCTGGCCGGCATTTACCTGGTCGAGGAACTCGGCAGCACCGGCTATACCGACACGATTTTCACCGCCGATGGCAAAGGGGTCGCAGGCTTCATCGTGCTTGACGCCGCGGTTCTCAAGCAACGCAGCGCCAACGCCTGGGCCACCTGGAAGGAAAACACACCCTTCAAGCCGGAACCGGGCTTTTCGCTCACCGCGACCATCGCAACCGCGGGTCAGGACAATCGCAGGAACGCTATTCAGTACATCCTGCTGCACGAACTGGGGCACATCGCATCGATCGGCGCCGACATTCACCCGTATTGGGGCATTGCGCCCAATAAAGTCGAGCGGACCGATCACCTCGCTTATTTCAAGCTCTCCTGGACCATCGCGCGCCAGGAAAACCGCTTCACCAGCTTGTTCGATGCAGCCTTCGAGACCAGGGCCGACGTGGTCTACTACGCTCAGGCGAAGTTGCGCGGCAGCCAGATGCAGGCGGTCTACAGCCAACTGGCTGCGACCAATTTCGCCACGCTATATGCCGCCACCAGCCCGGGGGACGATTTTGCGGAGGCGTTTGCCAGCTACATCCACACAGTGATGATGCGCAAGCCTTTGCACATCGAAATCAGGAATGCAGACGGGCCACTGCTTGAGTATTCCTCCTGCTGGACACAGACGCGCTGCGCCGCCAAGCGCGCACTTCTCGAGCAACTCTTGCGCGCGAAGTGAAATCGGCAAGCCGGGCTTCGGTCAAGCTTGCTTCAGGCGTTTGCAAACCGCTATCGCCAGCGCCAGGCGTATTCCTGGGTTTGACTGGTGCCAAACGCCGTTCCACCGGCCAACCCTCTCGGGACGCAAGATCCACCGGCCGGCTGCTTAATCGAAAGCGCTGCCGCCACGGAAAAACATGTTGACAACCAAAATGCCGTGCAGTAAAGTGTTTCATTAGAGAATCATTGTTTCACTAATGAACGAATGAATGAATGAATGAATGAATCAATCAATCAATCAATCAATCAACCGCATCGATTTTCCGATTGATTCCAGCGTTCACTTCCTGCTTTCTTCCCGCGCCGCCGTCGCCACAAGCTTGCCATGAGCAACCCGCAAACTGAAATTCATCTCGCCGGCCGCCGCGTGCTGGTCACCGGTGGCGCGCGCGGCTTGGGTGAGGCCTTTGTGCGGGCACTGATCGCCGCAGGCGCGCGTGTTGCGTTCGGCGACCTGCTGCACGAACGTGGCCAGGCGCTCGCAGCCGAACTTGGCGCAGCGGCGCATTACGTGCCGATGGACATGTCCGATCGCACCGCGATAACCTCCGGCGTGGCCGCTGCCGCCGCTTTTCTGGGTGGCATCGACGGTCTGGTCAACAATGCAGCGATCACCAATTCCGGCGGCCGCGACATGGCAGACCTCGACCCCGATGTGTGGGACCAGGTGATGGCGGTCAACGTGCGCGGCGTGTGGCAGGCGACGGTCGCCGCCCGCCCGTGGCTTGCGGCCTCCGGCAGCGGACGGGTTGTCCATCTGGCCTCCGATACGGCCATGTGGGGCGCGCCGCGTCTTCTGGCCTATGTGGCGAGCAAGGGTGCCGTGCTCGCCATGACGCGCTCGATGGCGCGCGAGATGGGCGGTGACGCCATCACGGTCAACGCCATCGCGCCCGGCCTGACTCTGGTCGAAGCTACAGCCTATGTACCGCAGGCACGCCACCAGCAGTACCAGGAGGGCCGCGCCATCGGCCGCGCGCAGGTGCCGGCAGACATTACAGCGGCCATGCTGTTCCTTTTGACCATCGGCAGCGGCTTCGTGACCGGCCAGGTGTTGCCGGTCAATGGCGGCTTCGCGATGAACTGAGTTCGCCCTTTCAACACGTTATTTCAAGGAGCCACACCATGAGTGCCATGCCAAACGCAGCCAACCAGCCGGTATTCAACGAACGCGGCCTGATGGACCCGCTGATTCCGCCCGAGAGCGAGATCCAGCAATCAATGCAGAAAAAGCCCGGCCAGAGTTTTGCCGAATGGATGGAAAGCCGGGTCGCCCGCCGCGCCACCCGCAGTTATGACTGGAATGCGCTCAAGTTCCAGGCCGACTACAACCCGAAGTACCGCCGCGCGCAGATGCGCTATGTCGGCACCGGTGGCACCGGCGTCGCGCAGGACGGCAATACCGTGCCCTCCGCACACTTCACTTTCTCGACCATGGTTGTGCCGGCCGGACACATCGGGCCTTCGCACATCCACTACGACGTCGAGGAGATTTTCTTTGTCATGCGCGGCGCGATGAAGGTGATTTGCGAAAAGGATGGCGAACGCTGGGAGGCGGTGGTCGGCGAGCGCGACCTGATCTCGGTGCCGCCGGGCGTATATCGCGAGGAACACAACATCGGCGACGAAGACGCCTTGATGTGCGTGATGCTGGGTTCACCCAAACCCATCACCCCGACCTATCCGCCGGATTCGCCTTTGGCCAAGCTAAAGCGCGTCTGAAGGGGCCGTCACGCCGTGCACCTGTCCGACCAGCTCGCCCTGTTTCCGCTGCTGCATGTGCGAGATGCCGGCACGCAGATCGCGTATCGGCGTGCCCAGCCTGCGGCTGGCGCGAGCATGACCCCGATCGTGCTGCTGCATGGCATCGGCTCGGCTTCGGCCAGCTGGCTCAGGCAACTGCAGCACTGCGGCCGCCTGCGCACCGTACTTGCATGGAACGCGCCAGGCTACAGCGAAAGCAGCGCGCTGCCGATGGCGCTGCCTTGTGCAAACGATTATGCGCGCAGCATGTGGTTGTGGCTTGATGCGCTCGGTGTCGGCCAGGTGACCCTGGTCGGCCATTCGCTGGGCGCGCTGATGGCCGCGGCCGCCACCCGCAGCGCACCGGAGCGGGTGCGGCAACTGCTGTTGCTGGCGCCTGCGCTGGGCTATGCGGCGGCTACGCCTGAAGTCCGGGCAACGAAATTGAATGATCGCCTGCGTAACCTCGAAACCCTGGGCCCGCAAGGCATTGCCGACAAGCGCGGCGCGGCGATGCTGTCGGGCAACGCGGCGCCCGAGCAGGTCGAGTTCATCAAGACAGTGATGGCGCAAATAGAGCCGCACGGATACGCGCAGGCCGCGCACATGCTGTCCGGCGGCAATCTTGCAGCCGATCTGGCCGCCATCACCTGCCCGATCACAGTCGCCAGCGGCCACGCCGACACGATCACCCCGCCTGCCGGCTGTCAGCTGGCGGCCAAGGCCGCCCGTACGCCCTGGATCGATCTGGGTGCGGTCGGTCACGCCTGCCCGCTGGAAGCCGCTGAAACGGTCAACCGCCTGATCGAAAGCGCGGCGCACGCATGAGCCCCGGCAGCGCGGACGACGACCGCTACAGCGTGCCGGCACTGACGCGCGGCTTGCGCTTGCTCACCCTGTTTAGCCGCGACGAACGTGAACTTTCCGGTGCCGAACTTGCGCGCCGACTCAAGGCACCGCGCGCCTCGGTGTTTCGCCTGCTGCATACGCTGGAAAAAATGGGCTTTGTGGAACGGGTCGGCGAGGGCGCCAACTACCGCCTGGCCATTGCGGTGCTGCGACTGGGCTTCGAGTACCTGGCCTCGCTCGACCTGACCGAACACGCGCGCCCGCTTTTGGAATCATTGCGCGACACCACCGGCTGCTCGGCGCATCTGGTGGTGCGGGACGCTGGTGAAGTGGTGTTTTTGGCCAGAGCCGCCAGTCACAGCGCCCTGTTCCATTCGATCCAGGTCGGCGCACGCCTGCCGGCGCATGCCACAGCGCTTGGCCGCATCCTCTTGAGCGACCTGGACGGTGCGGCGCTGGCTACCCTGTACGGAACCAAACCTTTGACGGCATATACGCCGCAGACGCCGGCCTCGTTGGCGGCGCTCAAGGCCATGATCGAGCATGACCGGGTGCAGGGCTTCGGCTTGAGCGAAGGCGGGTTCGAGAGCGGCGTCTCGGCAATCGCCGCGGCGGTTTTCAACGAACGCCATGCCGTGGTGGCCGCGCTCAGCATCACCGTGCCGGCGCAGCACATCGGCACGACGCGCACCCAAACCCTGGCCGGCCAGGTGCGAGCAGCCGCCGCGCAACTTTCCGAACGCCTTTGCCAGCCACCGCAGCGCGCGCCGCTGGCAGGCGCGGCCACACGCAAGCTGGCTGCATGAACTCACCGCGCATCACATTGATCGGATTTGGCGCCATCGGTCGCGCCCTGCTCACGCGCGCACGCGCCGTCCCGCAGTTGCGCATCACCCATGTGGTGGTGCGCACAACGCGCATCGCGGCAACCCAGGCTGAACTTGATGCGCTGGGCGTCACCGTGCAAGCCGTCGACCAGGTAGCGGCGGATGCGCAGCTGGTGCTGGAATGCGCAGGCCATGGTGCCCTTCTCGCCCATGTGCTGCCGGCACTGGCTCGTGGCATCGAGTGCGGCGTGCTGTCGGTGGGTGCGCTGTCCGATCCCGGCCTGCCCGAACAACTCGAACAGGCCGCCATCCAGGGCAACGCCCGCCTGCACCTTTTGTCCGGTGCGATCGGCGGCATCGATGCGCTGGCGGCGGCGCGTCTGGATGGCTTGACCGAGGTGCTGTACACCGGCCGCAAACCGCCGACGGGCTGGCGCGGCACGCCGGCCGACGCGCTGGTCGATCTCGCTACGCTGACCTCCGCCTTCATCATCTTCGAGGGGACAGCGCGCGCCGCGGCCAGGCTTTATCCCAAAAACGCCAACGTCGCGGCGACCCTGTCCCTGGCCGGACTTGGACTGGACATCACCCGCGTGCGCCTGATCGCCGATCCCGCAGTGTCGGAGAACGTACATGAAGTGGCAGCGCGCGGCGCGTTCGGTGAAATGCTTCTCACCATGCGCGGCAAGCCATTGGCGGACAACCCGAAGACCTCCGCGCTGACGGTGCTTTCAGGCCTGCGCTTTCTGTGCAACCGGGCATTGCCGATCGCGATCTAGAAGCCGCGCGGTTCACCGGGTAGATGCGCTGTGCTTGCGGCCAAAGGCATCAATGCCGTGGCCACCTTGCGCCGCATTACTTGAGGAAACACTGAACAAGCCCGCAGGTTGAGAAAACTGTTTTTTCGTCCGGATGAATTGAAACGAGCTACCGTTCGATAGCCCGCATTCCAGGGACTTATTCAGCGTTTTCTCAATCAGCCAAGCGCAAATACGCAGTCGCCAACTCAAAATCGGCTGGATAGGTCACTTTCAAATTGCGCGCGCTGCCCAGGCACAGCCGTGGCGCGTGCCCGAGTGCTTCAACCGCCCCCGCTTCGTCAGTGACACCTGGGGCCGCCGCGTAAGCCGCGCGCAAAAGTCCGATCCTGAACATTTGCGGGGTCTGTGCCAGCCACAATCCCTCGCGCGCAATGGTGGCCTCGACTCGACCGGATGCGTCCGCCCGCTTCAGGGTGTCGGGCACCGGCCAGGCCAGCAGGCCGCCGACCGGGTCGTCTGCGAGTGTGTCGATCAAGCCGCCGATCATGGCCGGCGTGATGCACGGGCGCGCAGCGTCATGCACCAGCACCCAGTCGTCGGCGGCAGCCTCGGCCGCCAGTGCCTCAAGGCCATTGGCGACGCTGCGCGCACGCGACGCGCCACCGGCCTGAACAAAGCCCAGGCGCGTGCCAGCCTCGGCGCGGATGGATGCGGCATCCGCGCTGCTGCCCCAGGTGTCATCGGCAGAAAGCACCACCCGCACAGCGGCAATCGCCGGGCTGCGTATAAAGGCACGAATGGTGTGAACCAGCATGGCCTCGCCGTTGAGTGGCACATATTGCTTGGGTGACGGCGCGCCGGCGCGCGCGCCGGCGCCGGCAGCGGGAATCAATGCGAAACAGCGTTGTGCCATAACGGCCTTGTAGGCGAAAAGCTGTCAACCCGGTGACAGGCTGATTTACGTGGCTCGGGCCGCAGTTGCGGTAGTTCGTCGCGAATCAGCGCCCCGTATAATAGCGTCTGGTTTTGCCAGCGCACTGCGCAACTCAGGTGCGCATTGCCATGTGTCACGCGCCGCAACCAGTTTGCGGCGCGTTTTGCTTTTCCAGTCTTTGAAATGAAGCGCGACCTCGTAACTTCACTGCCGGCATTTCCGCTGCACACCAGGGCCGGCCAGCGACCGCTGGTGTCCCTGCCGCATGGCTCCTGCGATGCACTGATGCTGGCATCGCTGGCGCGCGAACGCAAGCGCAGCGGCGCCGGCATGCTGGCTCTGGTATGCGCCGAGGCGCACGACACCGAGCGACTGCGCGACGAGATTCGATACTTCGCGCCCGATCTGGCGGCGGCGGTCCTGCCCGACTGGGAAACGCTGCCCTACGACAGCCTGTCGCCCCATCATGACCTGGTTTCGGAACGTCTGGAAACCCTGCACCTGATCAGCCGCGGCGCGCTCGACGTGATGCTGGTGCCTGCCAGCAGCGCGCTCACGCGCCTGGGTCCGCCGGCGTTCATCGCCGCCCACACGTTTTTCCTGAAAACCGGCGAACGCCTCGATCTGGGCAAATTGCGCGAGCAATTGCATTTGGCCGGCTACTCGCCGGTGCAGCAGGTGGTGAGCCCGGGCGAGTGGGCGGCGCGTGGCGGCCTGATCGACCTGTTTCCGATGGGCAGCAGCGTGCCCTACCGCATCGACCTGTTTGGCGAAGATATCGAATCGATCAAGACCTTCGACGTCGATACCCAGCGTTCGATATACCCGGTGCCGGAAATCCGCCTGCTGCCGGGGCGCGAGTTCCCGATGGACGAGGCGGCACGCAGCGCATTCCGTGGGCGTTTTCGCGAAGTCTTTGAAGGCGATCCCTCACGCTACGCCATGTACAAGGACATGGGCAACGGCGTCGCGACGGCCGGCATCGAGTATTACCTGCCACTGTTTTTCGACAAGACCGCGACCCTGTTCGACTACCTGCCGAGCGGTGCCCTGCTGCTGCTGCACGGCGCTGTGGATGTGGCGTTCCGCGACTTCTGGCGCGATACCGAGGAACGCTATCGCTTTCTCAAGGGCGATGTCGAGCGCCCACTGCTGCCGCCGACCGAAATCTTCCTCACCGGGGAAGGCTTCTTCACCGCATTGGCCGCGTATCCGGCGGCGACACTCAAGGCGGCGGGCGAGCAGATGATCTCGGCGCCGCTGCCTTACCTCGCAGTCAATCGCCGCGCGCCGCACCCCCTGGAGGCGTTCAGCGGCTTTCTGGCCGAATTCAATGGTCGTGTATTGATCGCTGCAGAGTCGGCCGGGCGCCGCGAGACCATGCTGGAATTTTTCGCCGAATCGGCCTTGCGGCCGGCGCCCTGCGAATCGTTCGCAAGCTTCCTTGAAGGCGATGCGCCGCTGGCGATCACCGTTGCGCCACTGGCCGCTGGGTTCATCCTGCGCGCAGCCGGGCTGGCGCTGGTGACCGAGACCGAACTGTATGCCGAAACCGCCAAGGCACGCTCCAAACGCGACCGCAAGCGTGAAACCAACGTCGACGGCATGCTGCGCGATCTGTCCGAACTCAAGGTCGGCGATCCGGTGGTGCACTCGCAGCACGGCATTGGCCGCTATCTGGGGCTGGAGAACATCGACCTGGGCGATGGCGAGGGCGAATTCCTGCAACTGGAGTATGCCGACGGCGCAAAACTCTACGTGCCGGTGGCGCAACTCTCGGTCATCAGCCGTTACTCAGGCGCGGCGCCGGAAGACGCGCCGCTGCACCGGCTGGGCTCCGGGCAATGGGAAAAGGCCAAGCGGCGCGCGGCGCTGCAAGTGCGCGACAGCGCCGCCGAACTGCTCAACCTCTACGCGCGGCGGGCAGCACGTCAGGGCCATGCGTTCGAATTCAAGACGCACGACTACGACGCCTTCGCCGATGGTTTCGGTTTTGAAGAAACCGCCGATCAGGCAGCAGCCATTGCCAACGTGATCGACGACATGAAGTCAGGGCGACCGATGGACCGCCTGATCTGCGGCGATGTCGGCTTCGGCAAGACCGAGGTCGCGCTGCGTGCCGCCTTCATCGCCGTGACCGGCGGCAAGCAGGTAGCGATCCTGTGCCCGACCACGCTCCTGACCGAGCAGCATCACCAGACCTTTGTCGACCGCTTCGTCGACTGGCCGGTGAAAATCGCCGAACTGTCGCGCTTTCGCAGCGCCAGGGAAAGCGCGCTGGCACTCAAAGGCCTGGCCGACGGCACTGTCGACATCGTGATCGGCACCCACAAGCTGTTGTCGAAAGAAACGCGTTTCGATCGCCTGGGGCTGGTGATCATCGATGAGGAACATCGCTTCGGCGTGCGCCAGAAAGAAGCGCTCAAGGCGATGCGCGCCGAGGTCGACGTGCTGACACTGACGGCCACGCCGATTCCGCGCACCCTGGCCATGAGTCTGGAAGGCCTGCGCGATTTTTCGATCATTGCCACCGCACCGCAAAAGCGCCTGGCGATCAAGACCTTCGTGCGCCGCGAGGGCGACTCCATCGTGCGCGAGGCGGTATTGCGCGAACTCAAGCGCGGTGGCCAGGTGTACTTCCTGTACAACGAAGTCGAGACCATCCAGAACCAGTACGAGCGGCTCGCACGTCTGTTGCCCGAAGCGCGCATCGCGGTCGCGCATGGCCAGATGCCGGAGCGCGATCTGGAACGGGTGATGCGCGGCTTCTATCAGCAGCGTTTCAACCTGCTTCTGTGCACCACCATCATCGAGACCGGCATCGACGTGCCGACCTCGAACACCATTCTGATTCATCGCGCCGACAAATTCGGCCTGGCGCAATTGCATCAATTGCGCGGTCGTGTCGGCCGCTCGCACCACCAGGCCTACGCCTACCTGCTGGTGGGCAGCATCGAGGCCTTGACCGCTGCTGCGAAAAAGCGCCTGGAAGCGATTCAGGCGATGGAGGAACTGGGTTCCGGCTTCTATCTGGCCATGCATGATCTGGAAATCCGCGGCGCCGGCGAAGTGCTGGGCGAGTCGCAGTCCGGCGAAATGCAGGAAATCGGCTTCGCCCTGTATACAGAGATGCTGGTGCATGCGGTCGCCTGCCTGAAAGTGGGCAAGGAGCCGGACCTGTCCGAGCCCTTGGGCGTGACGACCGAAATCAACCTGCACGCGCCGGCCCTGCTGCCGGACTCGTATTGCGGCGACATCCATGAACGCCTGGTGCTCTACAAGCGTCTGGCAAACTGCGCCGGCTCAGACCAGCTGAACCAGTTGTTCGAAGAGCTGATCGACCGTTTCGGCCGCCTGCCGGAGCCTGCGCAGACGCTCATCGAGAGCCATCGCCTGCGCATCGCCGCGCACGACGCGGGCGTGCAGAAGATCGACGCCGGCCCCGAATCTGTAACCATTCAGTTCCGCAAGGACGCACCGATTGACCCGGCCAAGGTGATCAAGCTGATCCAGAAGGACCGCAACGTGCAACTGGCCGGCCAGGACCGCTTGAAGATCATTGTCAAGACCGCGACTCCCGGCGAGCGCGCGCAGGCCGCCAGAACCGCGATGCAATCGGTGCGAGCCGCGTGACACCCGCGCTGCCAGTGCGCGTGTCGTGCCTGCTTCGGAGCGCAGCACTTCACTTGTGCATGGCCATTGTTTCCTCGCTGGCGGTCGCGCCGGCCGCGGCTGCGGTTACAGGCCCTGGCGCCGAGGCGTTCGCCGCAGGTGACTACAAGCGCGCCATGAGCATTCTTGAACCCCAGGCCAGGCGCGGCCAGGCAGAAGCACAGTTTTTGCTCGGACGCATGCGTGCCGAAGGGCTGGGCCTGGAGGCGGACCGTGTGCGCGCCCGTTTCTGGTTCAACCAGGCGGCGGCACAGGGCCATCGCGGCGCGCGTGCGGCGCTGGCCGCATTGGATGCGCAAGAGGTAGCGCCGTCGCAGCCGGCAACCCGAGCCACGGCTGCCACCTCGCCATCCATCGCTGCCACCACTCACTCTGCGGCGATTGCATCGCCGCCTGCCACGGCTGAAAAGCCGGCCCCGCGATCCGACCCGCAGCGCCTGCAGGCGATGCTCGCCGGCATCCAACCGGCCGATCGTGCACGCGCGGCGCAGTTGGCTGAATCGATGGCGGCAAGCGCCGCCAGCGGCGACACCGTACTGGCAGTATTGCTTGGCGAATACTTCGAATCGACGCTGGGCGGCAGCCCCGACTTCGCGTCCGCCGCATTGTGGTACGGCAAAGCCGCGCAAAGCGACCACCCGGTCGCACTCAACAATCTGGGGGCCATGTTCTACGATGGCCGCGGTGTGCTGCAAAGCTACGCCGAGGCGCAACGGCTGTATCAGCGCGCAGCGGTTGGTGGCGACCGCGTCGCGCAGTTCAACCTCGCGCTGATGCTGGGCCAGGGACATGCGGGCACGGTGGACCTGATTGCAATGAACGATTGGCTGCGCAAATCGGCCGCGCAAAACTATGCTCGTGCCCAGGCCCAGCTTGCACGCTTCTATCGCGAAGGTATCGGCGTGCCGGCGGATCCGCGTGAAGCAATCCGATACTTTCGCCTGGCGGCCGAACAAGGGCTGCCCAGTGCCCAATACTGGTTGGGGCGCATGACAGCGCGCGGCGAAGGCGCGGGGCGCAGCCTGGAAGCCGGCGCCGAATGGATCATCAAGGCCGCCGCGGCCGGCATTGCGCCGGCCATGTTCGAAGCTGCCAGGATCTACGAGATGGGACTCGGACAAGTGTCCGACAATCAGCGTGCAGTCGCCATGTATCGCCAGGCCGGCGACGCCGGCATCAGCGCCGCTGCCGAGCGGCTGGCCACAGCCTACGCCAAGGGCGAACTCGATCTCAAGCCCGACGCCGGCGAAGCCGCGCGCTGGGCCGCCAGGGCCGGCAAATGAACCACGCGGCAAGAATCGTGATGCAGGGTGGCTGGCTTGCACAACCTCTGATCGACGACGTCGCCGCCTTGGCCGGGGCAGCCGACATCGAGCGTTGCGGGCAACGCACGGTGCGTCTCGGCGGTTTTGCGGCATGGCCCGATGCGGCCCGCGCCGCGCGCATCACCGCGCGATGCGCCGCGGCGCGCGCCGATGTCGCTTTCATCCCCAGGCCACGTCCGCTCGATGCCTACAGGCTGGCGGTGATGGACATGGATTCCACCCTCATCACCATCGAGTGCATTGACGAGATCGCCGACCTTAAGGGCCTGAAGCCTGCGGTGAGCGCCATCACTGCGGCGGCAATGCGTGGCGAGCTCGACTATCCCGAATCGCTGCGGCGCCGCGTCGCGCTGCTGCGCGGCCTGGGCGTCGAGGCGCTTGAGCAGGTGTACAGCGAGCGCCTGCGTCTGTCACCAGGCGCGGAACTGATGCTGGGAGCGTTCGCCAGCGCCGGCCTGCGGACCCTGCTGGTCTCCGGCGGCTTCACCTTCTTTACCGAGCGCTTGAAGCACAGGCTGGGCATCGATGATGCCCGCTCCAACACCCTTGGCATCGAGAACGGCAAGCTCACCGGCGAAGTGATCGGCGAAATCGTCGACGCCGACGCCAAGCGACGCGAACTGCTGGCTGCATGCGCACGCCTGGGCGCCGACCCGGCCGACGCCATCGCCATCGGTGACGGCGCCAATGATCTTGCCATGATGGGTGCGGCCGGCGTCTCCATCGCTTATCGCGCCAAGGCGGTGGTGCGTGCGCAGGCCAGCCATGCCATCAACCACAACGGGCTGGAAGCGGTGCTGCCCTTGTTCGGCACCTGAAGGCCCGCGGATCCGGATTCATGTACATCATCGCCATCGGCTGGATCTGGGTCGTCTTCATGATGTCGATTACCGAAACGAGCATCGTGACCGGGCTCATGACGTTGGTGTTCTACGGAATCCTGCCCTGCGCGCTACTGCTGTACCTGATGGGCACCCCGGCCCGCCGACGCCGCCGGGCGCGCTTGCGGGCGCTCGAGGAAAAGGCCGCCGACCCGCCCGCGCCTGAAGCATCGACAGACCGCGAGCCGCGCTGAAACAGGCGGGCGGCAGGTGCCTGGTTCTCTCAGTCAATCCTGATTTGTGCCTCGCGCACTGCCCGAAGTCAGGTCGATCAACCGCGCCGGAACCTGCGCACCCCATCAAGTCGGTGGCCAGCGGCGCACCGCCCTTGTAGGGGATATGCGTCTTCTTCAAACCGGTCTGCAAATTGAACGACTCGCCACGCATGTGCGCGGTGGTGCCGGTGCCAAACGAGCCGTAGCTGAAGCGCTGCGGTTCAGCGCGCGCCAGGCTGATGAATTTGCGCAGCGGGTTGGCCGGCGGGTTGGCCGGCACCGAACAGGTTCGACGAAAGTGCCAATTGCGCCACAGGCGTGAAGTCCTTGAACACATCGTAAGGCAGCTTCGGGCTCAGGTGCGGCATCTGTACCAGAGTGGTGCTGCCGATCAGTACCGTATAGCCGTCGGCGGCTGACTTGGCCACCAGATCGTTGCCGAGGATGCCGCCGCCGGCCGGATCCGGCACGATGAAGCCGATGGCCTTGTCGGGATAGGTCTGGGCCTGCACCGCAACCGCGGTTGGCAGGATCAAGGCCAGCGCAAGCAACAGCGGCGCCGTGAATTTCGTGGAGGCAGGCATCAATGTCTCCAAAAGGTTCGGGGTTTGCCGCACATGGACCGGGCCCGACCGCTGGCAGCCCGCGCCACACGAACCGGGAAATGCAGGACTTTTCCCGCGCTTTTCGAGCTCTGTGCGGCAGCCGAAAAACCAATAATGGACTCAAGTAAATCGCCACACTGCCGTTAACGCGGCGCCGGCGCCACCGCATTGCTGCGACAGGAGTCCGATATGGAAACCAATCTTGCATTGAAAAATCGCGCCAACGACAACGAAAACGCCGCGCGCGACCCCTCCACGGACGAATCAGGCTCAAGCGGACAGCCAGTCGACGGAACGGTGAATTCCCGCGCGGAATTGCGCGCCATTCGCGAAGCCTTCGCGCGCGTCGAAGCCGAAGCCAAGGCCACCAGCGCCGCGCAGAATCGAGCCCATGCAGAAGCCCGTGCTCGCGACCTGGCCGAAACCCGCGCTGCGGTCGAGCGCGAGGCCACCGCCGCGGCCAACGAGCGCGCACGCACCGAGGAAGCCGCGATACTCGGCCAACGCCAGCGCCTGGAAGCCGAACGCGCCGCGCGCGCAGCCAGCGAGCATCACACCGAAGCAGTCGAAAGCGAGATCGCCGAATTGAAACGGCGTGCAGAAGCCGACGCCCAGGCCGCGCAGGCCGCCGCCGAACGGGCGCAGGCGCAAATTGAAGCACGCGCGCAAATCGCCGAGCAGATCGAAGCCGAAGCCACCCTCACCATCCACGCGCGCGGCGCCGCGGAAGCCGCGCGTAGCCGCGCTGAAACTGCACGCGGCTCGGTCGAGGCAGCGGTACGCGAGACTGAAGCCGCACGCACCGCTGCGATAGAACGCCAGGCCGCCGAGCACGCCGCCCTGCAGGAAGCCAGACAGCGGGCACTTTCCGAAACCGCACTCACCGCCGCGGCGCGCCAGCGCACGCTGGCCGACCACGCCGCGCGCGAAAGTGCCGGGCATCGCCTGCGAGTGCAGCGCGAGGCCGATGAACGTGCCGCCGGACGCGAAGCGGGCGAACGCGCACTGCAGAAGGCGCTGATCGCTCGTGCGAGCGCCGAAGCGCGCGCCAGCGAGGGAGCGCGTGCCCTGGCCGCAGAGGAACAAACAGCTCTCAGCGTGGCTCAGGCACGCAGTCAGGCCGACCAGGCCGCCGCCGCCGCGGTACGCCTGCGACTTGTGGCCGAGAACCAACTACGAATTGCCGCCGAGGCGCGCGCGCAAAATGACGCGCTGGCCGCCGCAGCCGCTACCGCCCGCGCAGCCGCCGAGGTGCGCATGCGTGCGGCCACCGTCGGCCGCATTGAAAGCGAGCGCCGTCTGCAAACCGCGATCCTGTCCAACGCCGAGGCCAGTACGCGCGCAGATATCGAGGCAGGCCGGCGGGCGCAAGCCGAGAGCCAGGCCGCCACCGCCGCCCGGGCGCGCGCCGTCGCTGATGAAAAAGCCGCCGCCGCGGCCCTGGCACGGGGCATTGAGGAACAACGTGCCACCGAACTGGCGCGCGCGCGCGAACAAGTCGAAGCCAGTGCAGCCGCGATGGCGGCTGCGCGCAGTGCTGCCGAACAGGAATCCCTGGCCCAGGCCGGAACACGCCTGGCCACCGAAGCGGCCGCCAGGCAGGCGGCGCTGGCGCGCTGGCGCGCGGAAAAGGAGCTGGATGCTGCGGCCGCCAAACACGCTGCCACCGCAGAAGCAGCCGCCGCGCAGGCCCTGGAAACACTGCGCATCGAACAAAAGGCAGTCGCCGCTGCCGCCAGGCGGCTGGCGGCCGAACAGGCGGCACATCAGGCTTTGGCGCGCCGACGTGAGCAGGACGTCAAGGCGACACGCGCGCGTCAGCGCCGCGCGCGCCAGGAGGAAGAAGCCGCGCAGCAGGCGGCGCAGGCGGCGGCGATTGCCAGCGAGGCGGCGGACGCGGCGCTCCAGCGCAGCCAGGCCGATGCCGCCGCCGCCCTGGCAGCCAGCGAGCGCCTAGCCGCGGAACGCCGTGCCGCGGCGATCGCCATGGCCAGTGCCGCGCAGGAGTCAGCGGCCAGCGAGGCCGCGCAGTTGCGCTCTGAAGCCGATGCCGAGGCACTGCGCCAAGCCCGCGAACGAACCAACGCAGATTCCGCGGCAGCCCGTATCGCAGCCGCCCGTTGCGCCGCTGAAGCCGCCATCGCGAACGCGCTTGCCCAGGCCGCGCGCCACGATGAAGAGGCACTCTCGAACCTTGATCAAACACAAGAAACCGCTCGCAAGGCCCTTGACGAAGCCGCTGCGTGCGCCGCTATTGAATTGCGACAACTCGAAAGCGCACGCCTGCGCCTGCAGGCCGAGGTGCGTGCGCGCGAGGCCGCGCAGGAACGTGCCGACGCCGAGCGAGGTGCGCGAATCGCAGCCCTGATGAAGGCACGCAATGATGCTCGCGCGGCACGCGAAGCCGCAGCGCGCGCCGCAGCCGACCAGGCCCAGGCCAGGCTGGCGCAAGAACGCGCCGAGGCCGACCGCAGCGTACGTGGAGAGCAGGAAGCCGCCAACCGGATCGAACGGCAGCAGATCGACCAAACCCAAGCGACAATCGAGGCGAGCCGTTCGGCCAACGCCAGCGCAATCGAGAAATCGCGCGCCGCGCTGGCGCTGTCGCAAGCCACGAGCGAGCGGGCCGCCGCCGATCAAGCCGCTGCGGCGGCCGCACGCGAACGAGCCCGCGCCGAGGAAAAAGCGCGTGTCGTGGCCGTTGAACGCATGCAAAGCGAAGCTGCCGCCACCACACTGGCCGCTGAACGCGCCGCTGCAGAAAGAGCCTCCGCCCTGACAGCTGAGCGCGCCGCTGCCGCCGAACACGAGGCGATTGAGCAGGCACGAAGCGCGGCGGCGGCCCACGCCGAGCGCCTGCGCCTAGCCCAGGAAGCGGCGCAGGCCGGGGCAGTGGCCACGCAGCAGCAGGCAGCGCTGGCGAAGATTGACAGCGATCATCGCGCCGCAGCAGAGCTGACGACAAATAAAGCCCGCGCGCGCACCGCAGCTGTTGCGGCGCTGATCGCCACGATGCAGGCCCGCAGCGAGGCGGAGCAGCAAGCAGCGCTGGAAGTCCGTGCCCGCGCCGGCGCAGAAGCGCAGGCGCGCGACAGCGCGACGGCGCGCGCGCGGGCGGAACGGGAAGCTGCGACTGCCGCGCGTCGTGCGGCACGCATGCACCAGCACGCAGCCAGCGCCGCGCGTGCGGCCGCAGGCGAAGCCCGACGCAGAATCCGCATCGACTTGTTGCAGGCTCGCACCGAAAAAGAGCGCGCTGCGGCGGAAGCGGCAGCGGCCAGCGCCACTCAACAGCGTGCGCAGGCGCAAGCACGCGCCAGCGCCAGCGCCGCCGCACGCGCTGCCGCGGAACGTGATGCTTGCGCCGCCAGCCTGCAACGTGCCCGCGCGGAAGAAGAAGCGCGGCAGCTGGCCGATGAGCGCCAGGCTGCCGATATGCAAGCACTGTCAGCCGCACAGCGGATCGCGGCAATGCAGCGCGCACACTTAGAGAAGAAGCGCACTGCGATCAGTGCCGCGCTGCAGAAGGCGGCCGCCGAAGCGGCGTTGGCGCGTGCCGAACAGGAACGGGCGCATGCCGAACAATTGGCGGCACAAGCTGCCCATGCGCGGGTGGAGGCGGAGCAGGCGCTGCAGGCCGCAGCCAGCGCCAAGGCCGCCGCCGAATCCGCAAACATGCGATTGATCAAAACCCGGATGGCAAGCGAGGACGCCGCGCGCAACGCGGCAGCCGAGGCTGGCGCGGCACAAGCGCGCGCCATCGCTCTGGCGCGACAGGCGCGCGATGTCTGCGCAACCCGCCAAGCGCGCGCCGCTGCCGCAGCCGGCGAAGCAAGCCGCCGGATCGATTGTGAAACACAACTGGCGGTTGCGCTGCAGGAACGAGCCAGCGCCGACAGCGCGGCCGCCGACGCTGCGCTTGCGGCCATTGCTGCCCAAGAAGCACTGACGAACTGCGGCCTGGAACGGGAAAGCGCGGAGCGTCAGGCGGCACAACAACTTGCGGCTCGGCTGGAAATCGAACGCACGGCTCATGCCGCTGCGCATGAGGCTGCGACTGCCGAGCAAGCTGCGCTGACTCTGGCGCAAAGCGCGGCGCAGGCCTGTGCGCAACGTCACCGCGCGGCCGAGCAAGCATCGCTGGAGCACCGGCGCCGCATCGCAGGCGAAGGCGCTCTGGCAAGCGCCGCCGCGGAGCAGGCTGCTGCAGATGCCGCCTGTGCCGCCGAGTTGCAGGCGCGCCAGGCGGCGCTGCAGGAAGCACAGGCGCAGGCCGGGACAAGGCGCGCGGCGGCCCGGCGCGCCAATGAGTTGCTGACAGCCAGGATCGCCACCGAGAAGCAGGCAATCGAGACTGCGCAAGAGGCGGCGCGAGCCGAAGAGAAGGCGCATGCAGCAGCACTGGAGGCCAAGGCACGGCATGAACAGCGCTGCTATCTGGCGCGCGCCAGCACACAGGCGGCGATCGAGCGCGCCGCTGCCGAAGAAAAACTCGCAGGTGTTGAACGCGAGCGCACCGAAGCCGAAGAACAGGCGAGCGCCGGTGCGGCAGAGCGCATCGAGATTGCGCGACAGGCGCAGGCGGCCGCGCTGAAGCAAGCGCAGGCGGAACAGGCGCTACTCGCAAGTACGCGAGCCGCCGAGCGAGACGCACAGGACGCCCACGCGCAGCGCGTCGCTGCGGCGGCCGCAGCGCAACAGGCGGCGCAGCGAACGCTCGAACTCGAGGCACGCGCCGCAACCGTCGCCAGACAAGTACAAGCGCTAGAGCAGGAAAAGGAGGCGCAAACCCGTGCGGCAATCGACCAACAGGCCGCCGCTGCGCGCGAAACAGCGGCCCTTGTGCAAACCGCACGCGAACTGGCGCAGGCGCAGCTCGCCGACGCCGCCGCGGCGCGCGCCAGGCAGGCGACGCAATCGGAACTGCTGCGTGCCGCTCGACAGAATGCGCGGTCGCTGACACAAGCAAGCGAACTCGAACGCGAGCGCATCGCCTTTGAAAGTCAGACGGCACACGCGGTGCGCATGCGCGCCCAGGCAGAGCGGCATGCCATCCTGGCCCTGCGCGCCAAACAGGCCGCCACGCGGCGCGCGACCGACGCGGCAGCCCGCCTGAGCACGGCTCTCGCGATCGACATCAGGTCAGCCGAGGAGGCAGCCGCACTGGCCGAGGAAAAGGCGCGCCGGCAAGCGGCTTTGGCGGACGTCGTTGCAGCCCGATTGGCCAGCGAACGCGATTGCGTAGCCGCCCTGGCCCGGCGGCAAGCTGCCGAAGAGGCCGATGCGCAGGCGCAGGCCGCGCGCGCACGCGGCACCATTGAGCATGCGGTTGCCAGTGCGCCGCGCAAGCGCAATCCGGCCGGTGCCGGCCGTGCACGCAATGCGAGCATGCGGCGCCCCGCGCTGATCGCCATGCTGATCGGCGCGGCCGCCGTGACAGGCGCCGGTACCGGCATCGACTGGAACGGTGTCGGGGCGCGCGTGTCGGCAGGTACCGTCACGGTTCCGGCGACGCCGCAAACCCTGCAAGCCGCGCCATTGCGCATGAGCCTGGATTTGGCCAAACCACCTGCGGCCTTGCCCTGATGCCGCTGCAACGCTCGCTTGTCGCCGCGTCGCACAACAAAACCGGCGGCGCGGGCATTAGAATCGAGCACACGTCAACTGAACCGGTATCCGATGCACTTTTCCAAGCAAAGCCTGCTAGCACTGATCCTCTGGTTGGTCTCGGCTGCAGGCATGGCCCAGGGCGACTCCATCCTGATCGGCCAATCGGTGCCGCTCAGCGGCTCGAATCGCGAACTCGGGCAGGAGATCCGCGATGGCGCGATGGCGTACTTTACGAAACTCAATGACGCGGGCGGCCTCGGCGGGCGCCGCATCGAGTTGCTGACACTCGACGATGGCAACGATACCAAGGTCGCCGCCGAGAATGCGCGCAAGCTGATAGAGGAACGCGGGGTGCTGGCGCTGTTCGGCTATGCCAGTGCCACCCTGAGTCGGCCTGCCATGCCTTTTGCCGAGAAGAGCCGCACGCCGTTCCTGTTTCCGTTCACCGGTGCCGATCCGATGCGCATTTTCAACCGCGTCCTTTTCAATCATCGCGCCAGCTACGCCGACGAACTCGAAAAAATCGTCAATCACTATGCGACCGTAGGCGTGAAGTCGTTCGGCATCCTGTTCCACGACGACGTGGTGGGGCGTGAAAATCTTTCGGCGGTGGAGCGCGCGCTGCAGAAACGCAACTTCAAGGCCACTGCGACGCTCGGCATCAAGCGCAGCGAGCCCGATATCGCGGGTGCGGTTGCCATGGTGACCAGGACCAAGCCGGACGTGATGATCACCACCACGCTTTTCAAACCTTCGGCCGACTTCATCAAGGGTGCCCGTGCCGCCAACCCGGGCATGCAGTTTGTCAGCACCTCGTTCGCCGGCCCCAACGTGCTGATGCGTGCGCTGGGGCGCGACGGTATCGGCGTGACCGTCGCCCAGGTGGTGCCGCCGGTTACCAATCGCAACATTCCAATCGTAGCCGAGTACATGGTCGCGTTCGAGAAACTCACCGGCAAGAAGGAATTCGGCGCCACCTCGCTGGAAGCCTATATCGCCGCCAAGATCACCGCCGAAGGCATTCGCCGTGCCGGCGGCGCGCGCGCGACGCGCGAAACCTTGATCACCGCACTCGAAGGCATGCGCAGCTACGATACCGGCGGCTACAGCGTGGGTTTTTCCAGCGAAAACCACAACGGCAGCAGCTTCACCGAGATTACAGTGATCAACAAGAACCTGCAGTTCGGTTACTGAGCACGGACGTTGCCGGCCAGGGCTGCGGTGACAGGCTCAGCGGCACCAGCAATCGCGATGGGACTGCGGCGGTAGCGGCGCCGTACGGGCAGCCAGGGCCTGGCACACCTGGCACACCTGGCACACCTGGCACAAGCGCCCGGCATTCAGCCGTTGGCGATGTTTTTCGGGCGCGCGCCGAAGGCATGCGCGACCACCTTGTCTTCACCACGGGCGAGCGCTTCGCCGGCAGCCAGGCGCGACTCCAACTCCGCGATGCGCGACAACAAACCGTCGACCCGCTGATCGACCTCGGCACCATGGTCAAGCAGGCCGTTGAGCGCCTTGGACAAGGGATCTTCATCGCTGCCGGCTATGGCGTAGGCCGAGAAACCCATCTTGGCAGCATGCTCTTCGCGCTTTTGCGCGGCCGACTCTTCGATGATGCGCGCCGGTATGCCCACCGCCGTGGCGCCGGCCGGTACATCCTTGACCACCACCGCGTTCGAGCCCACCTTGGCGCCTGCATGCATGGTGATGGGCCCGAGAATCTTGGCACCGGCGCCGATGACCACACCGTTTTCCAGTGTCGGATGGCGCTTGCCGGCGTTCCACGAGGTGCCGCCCAGCGTCACCCCGTGATAGAGGGTGACATCGTCACCGATCTCGGCGGTCTCGCCGATCACCACGCCCATGCCGTGGTCGATGAAAAAGCGCCGTCCGATGGTGGCACCCGGGTGGATCTCGATTCCTGTCAGCCAGCGTGCCAGGTGCGAGGTGAAGCGCCCCAGCCATTTGAAACCGTGGCGCCACCACCAGTGGGCGACGCGATGCATCAGCAACGCATGGAAGCCCGGGTAACAGGTGAGCACCTCCCACACTGATCGGGCGGCAGGGTCGCGATCAAACACGCTGCGGATGTCTTCGCGGATATGCGCAAACATGGGTAATACCTTAATGATTTAGTCGGATTCTACGCCCGACCCTGCAAGTATCGCAATCCTTGTCTGACTCCGACCCTGCAAGTATCGCAATCCTTGTCTGACTCCGGCCTTCAGGATGCTGCGACCGCCGCGATCTCTTCGGCCAGTTTCCTCACCAATGCGCCATCCTCGCCCTCGACCATCACCCGCAACAGCGCCTCGGTACCCGAGGCACGCAGCAGCACCCGACCGCGCCCCGCCAATCGCGCCTCGGCAGACCTGGTTGCCGCCGCCAGGGCGGCGTTGGTTTGCCAGCCATCGCGATCCGCCAGACGCACATTGCACAAGGTCTGCGGATACAGATTCAATTCGCGCCCCGCTTCGGCCAGTGTCTGGTCCGAGGCGCGCAAGGCCTTGAGCACCTGCAGGGCCGAGACGATGCCGTCGCCGGTGGTGTGGCAATCCAGGCACAGGATGTGACCCGAATTTTCGCCGCCGTGAAACCAGCGTTTCTCGTGCAGCATTTCCAGCACGTAGCGATCGCCCACCTTGGCGCGCGCGAACGGCACACCAAGGCGCTGCATCGCCTGCTCAAACGCCAGGTTGGTCATCAGGGTACCGACCACGCCTGGCACCTTGCTGCTGATCAGGCGCTCCTTGACAATCAGATAAAGCAGCTCGTCGCCGTCGTAAGTGCGCCCGCTGGCGTCTGCCATGACCACCCGATCGGCGTCGCCGTCGAGCGCGATGCCGATGTCGGCGCGATGCGCGCGTACCGCCTCGGCCAGCGCCTTCGGGTAGGTGGCACCCACGCCTTCGTTGATGTTGCGTCCGTTGGGCTGGTTGCCGATGGTCACGACCTCCGCACCCAACTCATGAAACACATGCGGGGCGATGTGATATGCCGCGCCGTGCGCGCAATCGACCACGATACGCATGCCGTGCAGGTCAAGGTCGTAAGGCACGCTGGCCTTGCAGAATTCGATGTAGCGGCCGGCGGCGTCATCCAGGCGCCTGGCCTTGCCCAGCGAAGCCGAATCGGCGCAACCCATCGGTCGCTCGAGTTCCGCCTCGATCGCCAGCTCCACCGCATCGGGCAACTTGACTCCGCCCTCGGAAAAGAACTTGATGCCGTTGTCCTGATACGGATTGTGCGAGGCACTGATCACCACGCCAGCCTGGGCCCGCACCGCGCGCGTAAGGTATGCCACCGCCGGGGTCGGCATCGGCCCGACCAGCATGACGTCGACGCCGGCGGCGGCGAATCCGGCTTCAAGCGCGGCCTCCAGCATATAGCCCGACACACGCGTGTCCTTGCCGATCAGGACCACCGGATGCTCGGCCCCGCCGATGCCCTGCTGCACCAGCACGCGACCGGCCGCGTAGCCGAGTCGCAGCACGAAGTCCGGGGTGATGGGCACCTGCCCGACACGGCCGCGTACGCCATCGGTACCGAAGAATTTTCTGCTCATGGAGTGTGCCGTGATCTTGTCAGGAATCGTCCGCAGGCTGCGAGCCACTGACCGCCGCCCAGACGCGAAGGGCATCGCGCGTGGCCGCAACGTCATGTACGCGCAGGATTGTCGCACCGTTTTGCACGGCGATCAGTGCGGCGGCAACGCTGCCATGCACCCGTTGGTCCGGCACCTCGCGGCCGGTGATCGCACCAATGGTCGATTTGCGCGACAAACCTGCGAGAACCGGCACACCGAGCGAGCAAAGCACGCGCAAATCACGCAGCAGCGAAAGATTGTGCGCCACAGTCTTGCCGAAGCCGAAGCCGGGATCGACCACCATTTGGTCGCGCGCAACGCCCAGCGCCTGCAGTTCGGACACGCGCCCGGCAAGAAAGTCGCGCACCTCGGCCACCACGTCGCCATACCCGGGTTGGTCCTGCATGCTGGCAGGGTCGCGCTGCATGTGCACGATCGCCAGAACCGTGCCGGCGCGCGCAGCGTCGATGGCCGCTGCCTGCGCGCCTGGGCGTCGATATCCCCAAATGTCGTTGAGCATGGCGGCGCCGTGCTGCACCGCCAAGCGCATGATTTCCGGTTTGTAGGTATCGACCGAAAGCGGTACACCCAGGCCGCCACATGAGCGCAAGACCGGCAGCAGGCGCCGCATCTCTTCTTCCAGCGGCAGCGCTTGCGCCCCCGGACGCGATGACTCGGCACCAATGTCCAGCAGGTCCGCGCCTTCTTCCACGAGAAGCGCCGCATGCCTGATCGCTGCGTCGGCGCCCAGATAGCGCCCACCATCGGAAAACGAATCCGGCGTCACGTTGACAACCCCCATCAGCAGCGGTCGGGCCAGCAAGACACGCTTGCCGCGCAGCATCAGGCATTGCGTCACGGACTGCTCGGACAATTGAAAACGCCAGGCTTTCGGGCCTGGCGTTTCATTTCGGCCTTGCAGCCAATCCGCAAAGCGCGAGCCGCCGGGTCAAACTCAGGCAGCCGAGGCCGTGGCTGCAGGCGCCACGCCGCCCGAAGCGCTGTCCTTGGGCGGTTGCGGTTGCGATTGCGGCGGCTTCGGCGGGCGCGGGGCGCGCCCGGCCATGATGTCGTCGATCTGGTCCGCATCGATGGTTTCCCATTCCAGCAGAGCCTTGGCCAAGGCGTGCATCTTGTCGCTGTTTTCCTCGATCAGCTTGCGTGCCAGGTTGTACTGCTCGTCGATGATCTTGCGGATTTCGACATCCACTTTCTGCATCGTGGCTTCCGACATCTGCGTGGTGCGTGTGACCGAGCGGCCGAGAAAAACTTCGCCTTCGTTCTCCGCATACACCATCGGCCCCAGCGCATCGCTCATGCCGTAGCGGGTCACCATGTCGCGCGCCATGTGGGTCGCGCGCTCGAAATCGTTCGAAGCGCCGGTGGTCATCTGGTTCATGAACACTTCCTCGGCAATGCGCCCGCCGAACAGCATGGCGATCTTGCTCGACATGTATTCGCGATCATAGGAATACTTGTCACGCTCGGGCAGGCTCATGGTCACACCAAGTGCGCGGCCGCGCGGGATGATGGTGACCTTGTGTACCGGATCGCACTTGGGCAACAACTTGCCGATCAGCGCGTGACCCGACTCGTGGTACGCGGTATTGCGCTTTTCGTCGTCGTCCATGACCATGCTGCGGCGCTCGCTGCCCATCATGATCTTGTCCTTGGCCATCTCGAAATCGTCCATGTCGACCAGACGCTTGTTGCGTCGAGCGGCAAACAGGGCGGCTTCGTTGACCAGATTGGCGAGATCGGCACCGGAAAATCCCGGCGTGCCGCGGGCGATGACTTCGCCCTTCACGTCGGGCGCCAGCGGCACCTTGCGCATGTGCACGGCAAGAATCTGCTCGCGACCGCGAATGTCCGGAAGCGACACCACGATCTGCCGGTCGAAACGCCCCGGACGGGTCAAGGCCGGATCAAGCACGTCAGGGCGGTTGGTGGCGGCGATCACGATCACGCCCACCCCGGTTTCGAAACCGTCCATCTCCACTAGCATCTGATTCAAGGTCTGCTCGCGCTCGTCGTTGCCACCGCCCAGACCGGCGCCGCGCTGTCGACCAACCGCGTCGATCTCGTCTATGAAGATGATGCACGGCGCATGTTTCTTGGCATTCTCGAACATGTCGCGCACGCGTGCCGCGCCGACGCCGACAAACATTTCGACGAAGTCGGAGCCGGAAATGGAAAAGAACGGCACCTTGGCCTCACCCGCGATGGCCTTGGCCAGCAGGGTCTTGCCGGTGCCCGGCGAACCCACCAGCAGAGCACCGCGCGGAATGCGCCCGCCAAGCTTCTGGAATTTCGACGGGTCCTTGAGGAACTCGACGAATTCGGCAACTTCCTCCTTGGCCTCGTCGCAGCCAGCGACGTCAGCGAAGGTGATCTGGTTGTTGGACTCGTCTAGCAGGCGCGCCTTGCTCTTGCCGAATGAAAACGCGCCACCCCGGCCACCGCCCTGCATCTGGCGCATGAAAAATATCCATACGCCGATCAACAGCAGCATCGGGAACCAGGATATGAAGATCGACAGCAGCAAGGGCTTCTCTTCCTCGACCCGCACATCGAACTTGACGCCGTACTTGACCAGATCGCCGATCAATCCACGATCCAGGTAAGTCACATTGGTGCGTACTTTCTTGTCGTCGACCGTGGTGGCAGTGATGCTGCGGTCATCGATCACCGCGCTCTTGATCTGTCCGGCCTTGACCTGATCAAGGAAATCCGAATAGCTGACAGCCCCCGAAGTGGCGCCGCCGCCGCCACCAAACTGCTTGAAAACGGTGAAAAGCACCAGCGCGATCACCAGCCAGACTGCTATCTTGGAAAACGTATTGTTCAACGAAACTCCTTGGCCACCACTGCCCGCCGATTGCTCTCGCAAACCGGCACATTAAAGCTCAAAACACCCAGGTATTGTATACGCATTACCCCGGTGTCGCAGATGCACTCCGCAGGCCGCGCCCGACCAGATAAACCTCGGCGCTGCGGTCACGCGAGGACTTCGGCTTGAGCGATTTGACATCCGCAAAAACCGCCTTCATTTCGCGCAAGAATTCGGTAAACCCGATTCCCTGGAAGGTTTTTACGACAAACGCACCATCAGGTCGCAGGAATCGGCCCGCAAAATCCAGTGCCAACTCGCACAATCCCATGGTCTTGGCCTGATCCGAGATGCCAATGCCAGACATATTGGGCGCCATATCCGACAAAACAAGGTCCGCCTTGCCTTCGATTCCCAATATGGCGACCACCGCGCCTAAGCCTTCATCGGTGCTGAAATCAACCTGCAGAAACTCCACCCCAGGCAGGCCGTGCATCTCGATCATGTCGATGGCGATCACGCGTCCAGCCCCCTTCGCCGCTCCGACCCCGACCCGCGGGCCGGCTATCTGCGACCAGCCGCCGGGGCTGGCACCGAGATCGACCACGGTCATGCCGCGCTTGAGGACGTGAAACTTATCGTCGATCTCAAGGATCTTGAAGGCGGCACGTGAGCGATAGCCAAGCTTTTTCGCCTGTTGCACAAACGGGTCGGTGACGTGCTCATGCATCCAGCGATTGCTCGACACCGAGCGCGTCGGCTTGACATGCCCCTTTACCTTGCGTTCCATCGATTCCCGATCTCCCATCCCGCAGCCGTTATACTCGCGCTCCCGCAGCGATTGACATCGGCTTTTGCATGAATCCGCTTTCCCCCACCGAACGCAAGGCCCTCAAGGCACGCGCTCATCATCTGGATCCGGTTGTGATGATCGGCGATGCCGGCCTGACGGCGGCGGTCATCCACGAGATCGAGGTGGCGCTGAAGAGCCACGAACTGATCAAAGTGCGCGTGGCCGGCGATGATCGTGAGCTAAGGAAAGCCCTGGTTGACGATATTTGCCGACAAGCCGACGCTGCGGCCGTCCAGCATATCGGCAAACTTCTGGTTTTTTTCAGGCCTCGCCCCGCGGAAACCGCGCGAACGGTAAAGCCGCGCAGGCCGTCGGGCCCGCGACGCACCAAAAAACAGCTTGGCTCGCGGATCACGCAAACGGCACGGCGTTAAACCCGGCGGGCTGCATTTCCGCACTGAAATGCCGCCGTTGCCAGACGGCAGAATTCTGCTTTTATCGGAAACCCGACCAGTAAACTCAGTGTCCGCATTGTCCGCCTGCCCGGTGAAAATCAGACAAAACGAATCTCGACAATCTCGTATTCGCGCGAACCGCCCGGGGCCAGAACCTCGACGGCGTCACCCTCGCTCTTGCCGATCAGCGCACGGGCAATCGGCGAGCTGATGGAAATCTTGCTTTGCTTGATATCGGCTTCATCGTCACCCACCACTTGGTAGGTCACCTTCGCGCCTGAGGCCATGTCAAGCAGGTCGACCGTCGCGCTGAATACCACGCGATCCTCTGAGGAAAGCAACTTCGGGTCGATGACCTGGGAAAACGAAAGCTTGCCCTCGATCTCGGCGATGCGCCCTTCAATGAAACCCTGCTTTTCCTTGGCGGCGTCGTAGTCGGCGTTTTCGGACAAATCGCCCTGGGCGCGCGCTTCGGAAATCGCGTTGATCACTGCCGGCCTTTCGACCGACTTCAGATGTTGCAACTCGGCGCGCAACATGCCTGCGCCGACCACTGTCATGGGTACTGATTGCATAGGCGTGAAGCTCGATTCCGGTTGGCACGAACCGCGAGGTTCGCACCGCAAAGGGGCGAATGATACACGGCGCGCCCGGATTACTCCGGGCGCAAGCAGTCAGCGGTCAGTTGCGCATGCAGGCCACGCAGATCGTAGGGCATCAATTCCCGCGGTGCCCGCAAACCCGATACCGCCGCGCGGGCACCGGAAATCGTGGTGTAGTACGGCACCCTGGCTTGCAGCGCCGATACCCGAATCAGGCGCGAATCGGCAATCACCCCTTTGCGCGCTTCGGTGGTGTTGATCACCAGCACGACTTCGCGGTTCTTGATCATGTCGACGATGTGCGGCCGCCCCTCCTTGACCTTGTAGACCATGCGCACAGGTATGCCGTGTGCTTCGAGAAGCGCTGCCGTGCCGCGTGTGGCCAAAAGGCCAAAGCCGAGTTCGGAGAGGGCCCGCGCCACCTCGGTCACCTTGGGCTTGTCGGCATCGCGCACCGAAATGAACACGCTGCCGGCCTGGGGCAGCACAACGCCGGCCGCCAACTGGCTCTTGATAAAGGCCTCGCCAAAGGTCGCACCAACGCCCATCACCTCGCCGGTGGATTTCATTTCAGGCCCGAGCAAAGGATCGACGCCGGGGAATTTGGTGAACGGAAAGACCGCTTCCTTGACGCAGAAGTAAGGTGGCCGCACTTCGTTGCCGATGTGCTGCTGGTCAAGGCTGATACCGGCCATGACCCGCGCGGCGATCTTGGCCAGCGGCAGGCCGGTCGCCTTGGACACGAATGGCACCGTGCGCGAGGCGCGCGGGTTTACTTCCAGCACATAGACCACATCCCGTCCACCTTCCTCCTTGATGGCGAACTGCACATTCATCAGGCCGATCACACCCAGCGCCTGGGCCATGGTTGCGGTCTGCAGCCGCAGTTCGTCCTGCAATTGGTCCGACAGCGTGTAGGGCGGTAGTGAACAGGCGGAGTCGCCGGAGTGGACACCGGCCTCCTCGATGTGCTCCATGATGCCGCCGATGAATACCCGATGGCCATCGGCGATGCAGTCGACGTCGACCTCGATGGCGTCATTCAAGAAGCGGTCGAGCAGCACCGGCGAATCGTTGGATACCTTGACCGCTTCACGCATGTAGCGTTCGAGGTCGCCCTGCTCATGCACGATCTCCATCGCCCGCCCGCCGAGCACATAACTGGGTCGAACCACCAGCGGGTAACCGATTTCGCGCGCCTGTTCCAGCGCCGCCGCTTCGGTACGCGCGGTGCGGTTGGGCGGTTGCCTGAGCTTGAGATCCTGCAACAGCTTCTGGAATCGCTCGCGATCCTCGGCGATATCGATCGATTCAGGCGTGGTGCCGATGATCGGCACACCGTTGGCTTCCAGCGCACGCGCCAGCTTCAAGGGCGTCTGCCCGCCGAACTGCACGATCACCCCTTCGGGTCGCTCAAGAGCGACGATTTCAAGAACATCCTCGAGTGTCAGCGGCTCGAAGTAGAGCCGGTCCGAGGTATCGTAGTCGGTGGACACGGTCTCCGGATTGCAGTTGACCATGATGGTCTCGAAACCGTCTTCGCGCAGCGCCAATGAGGCATGCACGCAGCAGTAGTCGAATTCGATACCCTGGCCGATACGGTTGGGCCCGCCGCCCAGCACCATGATCTTGCGCCGCCCGCTCGGTTGCGACTCGCATTCCTCCTCATAGGTCGAATACATGTAGGCGGTGCGCGTGGCGAACTCGCCGGCACAGGTATCGACCCGCTTGTAGGTCGGCCGCACGCCCTGCACATGACGCCGCGTGCGCACCTGATCCTCGGTCGCCTTGAGCAGCTTCGCCAAGCGGCGGTCAGCAAAACCCTTGCGCTTCAGGCGCCGCATCTCGTCGGCGTCGATGTCTTCGAGGGTCAACTCGTCAAGCCGCATCTCCTCGTCGACGATATCCTTGATCTGCACCAGAAACCAGGGGTCGATATTGGTCAGCCGTTGTACTTCCTCCAGCGAAAAACCGTTCTCGAAGGCGTCGCCGACATACCAGATGCGATCCGGCCCGGGCTCACCCAGTTCCTCCTCGATCTCGCGGCGATCGGTGGTCTTCTGGTTGAGGCCGTCCACCCCGACCTCGAGTCCGCGCAGAGCCTTCTGGAAGCTTTCCTGGAAGGTGCGTCCAATGGCCATGACCTCGCCGACCGATTTCATCTGGGTGGTCAAGTGGCAATCGGCTTCCTTGAATTTCTCGAAAGCGAAACGCGGCACCTTGGTCACCACGTAATCGAGCGCCGGCTCGAAAGAAGCCGGCGTGGCGCCGCCGGTGATGTCGTTTTTCAGTTCCGACAGCAGGAAGCCGACTGCCAGCTTGGCGGCGATCTTGGCGATCGGAAAACCGGTCGCCTTGGAAGCCAGGGCGGACGAGCGCGACACCCGCGGATTCATCTCGATGACGATCATGCGCCCGTTCGCAGGATTGATCGCGTACTGCACGTTGGAGCCGCCGGTATCGACGCCGATTTCGCGCAGTACCGCGAAGGAGGCGTTGCGCATGATCTGATATTCGCGATCGGTCAGGGTCTGGGCCGGCGCGATCGTGATCGAGTCACCGGTATGCACGCCCATCGGATCGAGGTTTTCGATCGAGCAGACGATGATGCAGTTGTCGGCACTGTCGCGCACCACCTCCATCTCGAATTCCTTCCAGCCCAGGAGTGATTCCTCGATCAGCAGTTCACGCGTCGGGCTGGCTTCCAGGCCGCGCCGGCAGATCGTCTCGAACTCTTCCGGGTTGTAGGCAATGCCCCCGCCGGTGCCGCCCAGGGTGAACGATGGTCGAATCACCACCGGAAACCCGATGCCGCCAACGGCTGCTGCGATGTCCTTTTGCACACGCCATGCTTGGTCTTGCGTATGTGCGACGCCGGAACGCGCGGATTCGAGGCCGATGCGGGACATCGCCTGCTTGAACTTCTGGCGGTCTTCCGCCATGTCGATCGCCACTTCCCTGGCACCGATCAATTCGACCCCGAAACGCGCCAGTACGCCGTTGTGGGCGAGATCGAGTGCGCAATTGAGCGCGGTTTGCCCGCCCATGGTCGGCAGAAGGGCGTCGGGCCTTTCCTTTTCGATGATGCGCGCGAGCATCTGCCAGGTGATCGGCTCGATATAAACCACGTCGGCTGTGTTGGGGTCGGTCATGATGGTGGCCGGATTGCTGTTGACCAGGATGACCTTGAAACCCTCTTCGCGCAGCGCCTTGCAGGCCTGCGCGCCGGAATAATCGAATTCACAGGCCTGGCCGATCACGATCGGCCCGGCGCCGATGATCAGGATGCTGCGCAAGTCGGTGCGCTTAGGCATGCTTCACCCCGCTTGCGGTTTGCATGGATGCCGTAAAGCGGTCAAACAGGTAGCCGATGTCGTGCGGACCGGGGCTGGCTTCCGGATGCCCCTGGAAGCAGAAAGCCGGCCGATCGGTGCGTCTGAGCCCCTGGATCGAGCCGTCGAACAACGAGACATGCGTGACAGCCAGATTTTTGGGCAGGGTCGCCGGATCGACCGCGAAACCATGGTTCTGGCTGGTGATGGCGACCTGCCCGGACTCCAGGTCCCTGACCGGGTGATTGGCACCGTGATGCCCGAACTTCATCTTGTGCGTGGCAGCGCCGGACGCCAGGCCCAGCAACTGGTGCCCCAGGCAGATGCCGAAGGTGGGAACCCCGGCCTCGACGATTGTGCGGATCGCCGCGATCGCATAGTCACAGGGTTCAGGGTCGCCCGGCCCGTTGGACAGGAACACGCCGTCCGGCCGCATGGCCAGCACTGCGGCCGCCGGGGTGCGCGCAGGTACCACCGTCAATGCGCAACCGCGTGCGGCCAGCATGCGCAGAATGTTGCGCTTGATGCCGAAATCGTAGGCAACCACCTTGAAACGCGGCGTAGCCTGAACGCCGAAGCCCACGCCGAGGCGCCACTCGGTCTCGGTCCAGGCGTACGGATTGGCCGTGCTGACCACCTGGGCCAAGTCCATGCCGCCCAGGCCGGGGAAGCCACGCGCAGCCGCCAGCGCATCTTCATCGGCAAATTTGCCCGCCATGACGCAGCCCGCCTGTGCGCCCTTTTCACGCAGGATGCGTGTCAGGCGGCGGGTGTCGAGGCCGGCAATGCCGACGACATTGGCGTCGCGCAGATAGGCGTCCAGAGGCTGCCGGCTGCGAAAATTCGACACCGCGATCGGCAGATCGCGGATCACCAGGCCGGCGGCATGAACGCGCCCGTCGCCGGACTCGATATCCTCGGCGTTGGTGCCGGTGTTGCCGATATGCGGGTAGGTCAGCGTGACGATTTGCCGGCAGTAAGACGGGTCGGTGAGGATTTCCTGATACCCGGTCATGGCGGTGTTGAACACCACCTCGCCCACGGTCTGACCGTCGGCGCCGATGGAAATCCCGCGAAAAATACTGCCGTCGGCGAGCGCGAGAACTGCGTGGGACGGCTTCTGCATGATGAGGTTCGACCTGAAAAATGGCCTGCGCGAACCAGGGTGGGGACGGTCCACATGGCAGGCCGGGAGGCGTTCGCAATGCCATGTGGCGTGCTTCACGCATCTGGCGCCACGCGGATTCGCTAACGCGCAGGCAAACTTGTCGATTTTAACAGGCTGAGAAAGCTAACACCTTGTTTTTATTGAATTTCTTTGTATACAAACCATCCCTCGCGTTGTACACAAACACCCGCCATCCATACGCCTGGATCATTTGCGCCGCACCGCCTCGTAGAGGGGCATGACGCGCCCGGCGTAATCCTGCAGGTCGCGGATGCGCGTCTCACCCGACGGATGGGTGGATAACCATTGCGGCGGCCCGCCACCGGACACTCGCCCCATTTTCTGCCACAGGCTGACCGCCGCACGCGGGTCGAAACCGGCGCGCGCCGCCAATTCAACGCCGAGGCGATCGGCCTCGGTTTCGTGCAGGCGGCTGTTGGGCAGGTTGTAGGTCAGGTTGGCCACCATGCTGGCCATATCCATGCTGCCCTGGCTGCCGCCGAGCGCCACACCCACGCCCGTGGCGACAATTCCGGCGTTGATCTGCTGCGAGGCCCGCTCGCGCGAATGCTCGCGCAGCGCGTGGGCGATCTCATGGCCGATGACCGCGGCGATTTCGTCGTCGGTGGCGTCGAGTTTCTGCACCAGACCCGCATACACCGCGATCTTGCCGCCCGGCATGCACCACGCGTTGACTTCTGGCGAGGCGATGACGTTGACCTCCCAATTCCAACCCGGCGCATCCTGACGGAATACACCGGTGTGCGGGATCAGGCGCTGGGCGATGGCACGCACCCGCGCAGTCAGCGCCGGATCGCGGTTGAGCTGGCCTTTCTGGCTGGCCTGGGTCAGCGCCTGGCGATATGCCTGCACCGCACCCTGCTCCAGTTGCCGCGTGGAAACCAGGGCCGACATGGTCTGTTGCCGGTCCACGCCGACTGCGCCGCCTTGTGTGGTGCGCACCGTCTTGCACGCACCCAGGGGTGCCACCATGGCGACGACAAGAAGCAGTTTCAACAGGTTGCGACGATGCATGAATAGTCCTCCAGATCACTATTGAACGCGGCTCGGGCCGGTGAGTTGACCGCGCCAGGCAAGGACGACCGCCCCCAGCGCACCGGCCAAAGCGCTCAGGCTGAAGGTCCAACCCGGGCCCACCAACTCCCACAGGTAGCCGCCTACGATACCGCCGGCAAAGCCGCCCACGCCAAACGACAAGCTGATGTACAAGGCCTGGCCGCGCGCCTGGTTGCGCGCCCCGAAGTAGCGCCCCACCAACCCCACGGCACTGGCATGATAGACCGCGAAAGTCGAAGCATGCATCAACTGGGCCGCCACCAGCATCCACCAGTAGTCAACGCACCAGGCGATGATCAGGAAGCGTACCGCGCACACCACGAAAGAGGAAAAGTAAAGCATGCGCAAGTCGAACCGGCGCGTCAGTTGCGGCATGAACTGGAACACCGCGACCTCGATGGTCACCCCCAGCGCCCACATCAAGCCGATGGTGGTCTTGCTGTAGCCATGGTCGGCCAAGTAAATCGAATAAAAGGTATAGAGCGCCGCATGGGCGAATGCGTTGAGCGCGCCGGCCAGCAGGAAGGCGCGTACTTCGTGGCGACGCAATACTGCGGATACAGGGTTGCCCGGGTCGGCGCGGCTGCGCGGGCCGCCTGCCGGAATCAGCCACGCCGCCAGCACGGTAAGCGCAAGCATGGCGGCGACCACATGCAGCACGGCGCTGACGGGCGCAATATCGAGCAAGGCCCCGAGGCCCAGCACCGAGACGATAAAGCCGACCGAACCCCAGACACGGATGCGGCCATACCCGCCCGGCGCGTCGCGCACATGGTTCAGGGTGATCGCCTCGATCAGCGGCATCTGCGCACTGGTGAAAAAATGCATGGCCACCAGCACCATGAAGAGCCAGGTGAATGAAGAGCCGGCGTAGGCAAGCGCGAATGCGGCCAGCGCCAGCAGTGCGGCCAGGCGCAGGATGATGGTGGGCGCGCCGCTGCGGTCGGCCAGAGCGCCCCAGGCATTCGGGCCGACAATGCGCATCACCTGCGGAATCGCATAGAGCATGCCGATCTGCGCGGCCGCCAGGCCGATTTCGCTCAAATACAGAGTGAAGTACGGCGAATAGGCGCCGACGTAGGCGAAATACGCGAAGTAGTAGGCCGACAAAGCCAGCGCTGGCGAGCGGGCCGGCGGCTCCGAGTGCAAGGCGCTCAGGCGCGCGCCGCCACCAACGGCGTGGTGGTGACTACATCGCCGCATTGCGCACGGTGACGCAGGGCATGGTCCATCAACACGATTGCCAGGCACGCCTGGGCGATCGGCGCGGCGCGGATGCCCACGCACGGATCATGCCGCCCATGGGTTTCAAGGGTGACGGGATTGCCGGCCTTGTCGATCGAGCGCCGCGCCAGGCGGATGCTCGAAGTCGGCTTGAGCGCGATCGACACCAGCACATCCTGCCCGGTGGAGATTCCGCCCAGCACGCCGCCCGCATGGTTGGTGAGGAAACCCTGCGGGGTCATCTCGTCGCCATGCTCGGTGCCTTTTTGGGTGACGCTGGCGAAGCCGGCACCGATCTCCACGCCCTTGACCGCGTTGATGCCCATCATCGCGCGCGCGATATCGGCGTCGAGACGCTCGTACAGCGGCTCGCCAAGACCCACCGGCATGCCGCTTGCCACCACGGTGACGCGCGCGCCGACCGAATCGCCGGACTTGCGCAGTGCGTCCATGTAGTCTTCGAGTCGCGCCACTGCAGATGTATCGGCGACGAAGAATGGATTGGCATCGCGATCGGCGACATCTTCCCAACTGCGAAATGGCACTGCGATATCGCCCAACTGCGCCAGATAAGCGCGGATGACGATTGCGTACTTTTCGAATAGCCATTTGCGCGCTACCGCACCGGCCGCCACCGTAGGCGCGGTCAGGCGCGCGGATGAACGCCCACCGCCACGGTAGTCACGAACGCCATACTTCTGCCAGTAGGTGTAATCGGCATGGCCGGGCCGGAAAGTATCGACAATGTTGCCGTAGTCACGGCTGCGTTGATCCTCGTTACGGATCATGAGTGCGATCGGCGTGCCGGTGGTGTGGCCCTCGAACACGCCGGACAGGATCTCGACTGCGTCCGGTTCCTTGCGCTGCGTCACGTGGCGTGAGGTGCCGGGCTTGCGCAGATCGAGATCACGCTGGATGTCGGCCGCCGCAAGCGCCATGCCGGGCGGGCAACCGTCGACCACGCAGCCGATCGCCGGTCCGTGGGACTCACCGAAGTTGGTGACGCAAAAAAGGGTGCCTAGCGTACTGCCGGACATGACGGTGAACCACGAGTCAAAGCGATATTTTAGCCGCGTTTGTTGATCTGGCCGACCAGGCGCCAGGCCATCAGCGCCAGTACCACCACCGCTCCCTGACGGACTGCCCACAAACCGGGCTGGCGCAAGTCGAGGCGGTCGCGCAAGCGCGATTCAAGTGCCGCCGGATTGCTCGAAACCTGCGTCCCGGCCTGTGCGGCTTGCAGTGCCCATTGGGCACCGGGCCGGTAGTCGGGCATCAAACTGGCCAGCGGCAGCGCACTGGCCACCACGCGGCTCGTATGGTGAAGGCGAACTTGAACCCGTTGTCATTGCCGGCGCCGAGAAACCGGGTCCAGAAAAACGGCGCGAAACGCCGTTCGGTCAAGAGGGCAAACTGGCTCTTGGATTGGGGTGCACTGGACATGGCGGTTACGCGGGAATCGGCGCTTCGGGTTGAAAAGGGCCAGGGGCCACTGTCACGCACAGCGGACCGTTGTGCAATGCCGCGCTGGCAGGTAGTGCCACACGCTAGCGCTGGCGCGCCGCGGCTGCCTGGTGCGCCCGCCGGCCGGGCGCAGTCACAACACCCTAAGCCGGCCAGTTCTTGATGTAACCCTTGAGCATGCGATTTTCGAAGGCCTGCTCTTCGAGCACCGCGCGCGCCACGTCATGGAAGGAGATCACGCCCAGCAGCATGGCGCCATCCATCACCGGCATGTAACGCTGGTGGCTCTCGATCATGATGGTGCGCAGCTCGTCGACTTCCATGGCGGGCGTGGCGACCGCCGGCTTGGCTTCCATCACTTCGATCACGGTGATCTGCGACATGGTCGGCGTCGGCCCGACGCGATTCTCCTGCTGGCGCCGCGCCAGCACCTTGATGATCTCGCGAAAGGTCAGCATGCCCACCAGCTTGCCGGCTTCCATCACTACCACCGAGCCGATGTCATGATCGGCCATGCTGATGACCGCGTCGGCCAGCGTGGTCGCCGGCGTCACGGTGTACAGGGTGCTGCCCTTGATGTGCAGGATTTCCTTGACTTGCATGACCCACCTCCCTTGAGCGCTTTGCCTCTACGCAACGGTGCATTTGCTACGGCACACCGCCCCTGCCAAAACCGCAGCCTACACCCCTACACCTCTTCCCAGGTCCGATAACCCTTGCCGCTGGCGCTGGCCTCGCGTGCCGCCGCCTGGGCGCGCTCGATCAAGGCGTCAACGCTTGAAATCATGGAGTCAAGTGTCGCAATCCCGAGGCTGACCTGCAGCTTCTGCGCGGCAACGCTGCGTTGAATGCGGGCGGCTGCCTTTTCGGCATACTCGGGCTGCGTGTCCACACAGACCAGCATGAACTGCGCTTCTCCGGTGCGACACACCACATCCTGCATGCGCGCGACATCGCGCAGCGCGCGCGCCACCGCCAGGGTATCGGCACCGCAATCCAGGGCGATCACCGAAAGCGAGCCGCCGCGCCGGCGCACCGCCGCCCACTCGCTTTCAACCCGGCTACGGAAGTAGCGGGCATTCGGCAATCCGGTCTCGACGTCGATCGCGGCATTTTGCAGCAGGTAACGGTAGACCGTCGCCAACTCGTCGGCAAAGCGCAGCGCGACGGCCATTTCCGCTGCTTCCAGTTCGAAGCGGAACTCGACCTTGAGCGTGCGCCCGAAGTGTGTGCCCCATTCAAGCGCATGGCGCCCGATGTCCGCACACAAGGAAACCAAATCGCCCGGTGCCAGGCCGATGCGGGCGGCACGCTGCAGTGCATCGGTAAGGTTGGCGTCCGGGTACGTCGAAGCCAGGTTGGCCAACATCTCGCCCAGGCGCACTGCCTGGGCGATCAGTTCGGCGCGCTCACCGGACATAGGTGCCTGCGCTGCCAGCGGTTTGTGGCGATCGAGCGCCGCCACCAGATCGGCACCAGGCCCCCAGCTGGTCGGCGCCTGGCGCCATGCCGGCGTGGAGTTGAGCCAGGCCGCGAGAAATACCTCTTCACCCCTGGGTAACGAAATGCGGCTGGCGATGCACTGCGCGGCGATGGCCGCGAGAATGCCGGATCCGGTGACATCGGCGCCAGCATCTTCGAGCAAAAGCCCGGCGCTCACCTGCTGGATAAAGCGCAGCCCGAACAGCGAGCGCAGGTCGTCAAGCTCGGTCCCCGAGCGCCGTCCAAGACCCGGCATCGACACCGTGGCCAGGAGGCGCGCGGCGAAATCGCTGTCTGCATCCAGCAATGCCTTGAGCGACGCGTCGATATCCGCCGCATCCGGCAACAGGGCCAGGATGTCGTGTGCAGCCTGGGAAGTCATGGGCTAGCCGCCCCGCTTGGTTGCATGATTGCAAGATTTTGTCACAGATGGGCCGGCACGGGGCGCCAGGCAGCGCGAACCGCTGTTGGCCGCGTGCTACCATCGGCCGCGTTTTCTCCCATCGAACCGCCTGCCGCGCGCCGCTTTCGCAGGCCCGATCAGGCACCTGCGGACCCATTCCATGGCAAGCCCGAAATACCCCGCCTTCGACACCCTGGCCCTGCACGCCGGCGCCGCCCCCGACCCTGCAACAGGGGCGCGCGCGACGCCGATCTACCTGACTACTTCCTACGTATTTCGTGATTCCGATCATGCCGCCTCGCTGTTCAACATGGAACGCAGCGGGCATGTCTATTCGCGCATCTCCAACCCCACCAATGCGGTGCTGGAAGAACGCATCGCCGCGCTCGAAGGCGGCGTAGCCGGCATCGCCGTGGCCAGCGGCCAGGCAGCCTTGCATCTGGGCCTGGCCACCATCGCCGGCGCCGGCGCGCATGTGGTCGCCTCGCGCGCCCTTTACGGCGGCTCGCACAACCTGCTGCATTACACGATGCGCCGCTTCGGCATCGAGACCACATTCGTCGACCCGCGCGACATCGACGCCTGGCGGGCTGCGATCCGCCCCGAAACCCGGGTGCTCTTCGGCGAGACACTCGGCAATCCCGGCCTTGACGTGCTCGACATCCCGCGCATTGCCGCACTGGCCCACGAGAACCACCTGCCGTTGATGGTGGACAGCACCTTCACCACGCCCTGGCTGATGAAGCCCTTCGACCTCGGCGCCGACCTCATCTATCACTCGGCCACCAAGTTCCTGAGCGGCCACGGCACTGTGATTGGCGGCCTGTTGGTCGACGGCGGCACGTTCGACTGGGCCGCAGCCCACGCCGCTACGGGCAAGTTCGCCGAAATTGCCGAGCCTTACGATGGCTTCCACGGCATGAATTTCGCCGAAGAATCGAGCGTGGCGCCGTATGCGCTGCGGGCACGGCGCGAAGGCCTGCGCGACTTCGGCGCCTGCATGAGCCCGTTCTCGGCATTCCAGATCCTGCAAGGCCTGGAGACCCTGCCGCTGCGCATGGCGCGGCACGTGGAGAACACGCGCAAGGTCATTGCGTTTCTGGCAGCGCATCCGGCGGTAGCCGCGGTGGCCTACCCGGAATTGCCGGAGCATCCGGATCATGCCCTGGCCAAGGCCCTGCTGCCCAAGGGCTGCGGCGCGGTTTTCAGCTTCGCCATCAAGGGCGATCGCGCCGCCGGCATGCGCTTTGTCGAGGCCTTGCAGGTGTTTTCGCACCTGGCCAATGTGGGTGACGCGCGCTCGCTGGTGATCCATCCGGCCTCGACCACCCATTTTCGCGTGCCCACAGCCGACCTCCTGGCGTCCGGCATCCAGGAAGGCACGATGCGCCTGTCGATCGGCCTGGAGGACGTCGACGACCTGATCGAAGATCTTGGCCGCGGCCTGCGCGCGGCCAAGAAGGGAGCCTGAGGCCATGTTCCTGACCATCGATGGCCGCAAGGCCTACGCCTACACCGGCGGCAAGACTTTCGATGCGGCGCTGCCAACGGTTGCGCTGGTACACGGCGCGCAGCATGATCACAGTGTGTGGGTGCTGCAAAGCCGCTACCTTGCACATCACGGCTACAGCGTGCTTGCACTCGACCTGCCGGGTCATGGCCGCAGCGCGGGACCGGCGCTCGAGAGCGTTGAAGCCATGGCGCAGTGGGTGCTGGCGGTTCTGGCGGCAAGCGGGGCTGCGCGTGCCAGCATCGTCGGGCACAGCATGGGTTCGCTGATCGCGCTGGAAGCCGCCGGGGCGGCGCCGCAGCAGGTCAGCGGCATCGCGCTTGTCGGCTCGGCCAATCCGATGGCGGTATCCGACACTCTCTTGGAGGCCACCCGCGATGACGAACCGCTGGCCCAGGACATGGTCAACATCTGGTCGCACTCGACCTATGCCGCCAAACCTTCGAATCCGGGCCCCGGATTCTGGATCGTCGGGCAAAACCTGCGCCTGATGCAACGCATCGCGCCGGGCGTGATGCACATCGATTTCAAGGCCTGCAACGCCTATGCAGGGGGGGCGGCGCGTGCCGCGCAGGTGCGCTGCCCGACCCTCTTCGTGCTGGGCAACCGCGACGCCATGACCCCGCCGCGCGCCGCGCGCGAACTGCAGGCCGCCATCAAGGGCCAGCGCACCGTTCTGGTGAGCCCCTGCGGACACAACCTGATGGCCGAGCAGCCTGACGCAGTGCTCGACGCGCTCACCGGTTTCCTGCCAGGCTGCACTTGAAAATGGGGGCCGTGGCGCTTGTGTATCGGCCCCTTTCGGGCGTAGGATCAGAGCCGGGCAGCAGCGCGGTTTGCTGCGTCAGGCCTTTTGCCAATGTTGGAACGATGCTTGCGGTTGTCCATTGCGATGTGGGCCTGCAGCAGCCCGGCCGTGATGTTTGGGAAAACGCTTGACAAGCCCCTGGAATTCGGATCCGCGAACGAAGAGTCGTTTCGATTCAACGTCTTGCAAGAGCGACTTTCCCGACCTGCGGACTTGTTCAGTGTTTCCTCAGGCGGCGCGACCGGGTGTGCTGCCGTTTGCCGGATCGCGGATTGGAATCGCGTTTTCTGATAGGAGCTTCAGGTGCAAAAATTCTTTGCCTTTCTTGCAGCCGCCTGGCTGTCGTCGGCCACCATTGCGGCCGCCCCGGCCACCTCGGACAGCCCGCCACGCAACGCAGCAGCATCTGCGGCCACGCCGGAAGGCGAGCAGGCTGCCCGCGCCGTCCTCGAAGCGCTAGGCGCGGTGGTGCGGGTCAAGGTGAGCGCGATCGCCGACGCCCGCTCGCTGCGCACTCTGGGCCGCGAACGCGAAGGTAGCGGCATCGTCCTTTCGCCCTCGGGCATGGTGCTGACCATCGGCTACCTGATTCTCGAGGCGGAATCCATCGTGTTGACCGATGTCAACGGCAAGACTGTCACCGGCAGCATCGCCGCCTACGACCATGCCAGCGGCTTCGGGCTGGTCCGACCGACAGTGCCACTGGCCGTCGCCGGCGCCACCCTGGGCACCTCGAAGGACGTCGCCGAATACGAAAAGCTGATTTTCGCCACCCATGGCGGCAAGGAGAACGCGTCGCTGGCGACTGTGGCCTCGAAACGCCGCTTCGCCGGCTATTGGGAGTACCTGATCGACGACGCCATCTTCACCGTGCCGCCGCGTGGCGACCATTCCGGTGCGGCGCTGATCAATCGTGAGGGCAAGCTGGTCGGCATCGGCTCATTGATCGTGGCCGACGCGGCGCTGCCGAATCGCCGCTTCCCCGGCAACATGTTCGTGCCGATCGATCTGGTAAAGCCGATCATCAACAGTATTGCCACCAACGGCCGCGCCAGCGAGACGCAGCGCCCGTGGATCGGCCTGTCGACACAGGAAGTCGAGGGCCGCCTTCTCGTGATCCGGGTTCAGGAAGAGAGCCCGGCGGCGGCGGCGGGCCTGAAGACAGGCGACATCGTCCTTGCGATCGGCGGTGAGAAAGTCGCCTCGCTCGAAGAGTTTTACGGCAAGCTCTGGTCCGCAGGGCGCCCGGGAACCGCGATCCGGCTCAACGTGCTGCAGGGAGGCAACATGCGCGAGGTCGATGTGAAGTCGATTGATCGCCAGCAGTACATGCGCGCGCGCCCCAGCCTTTAGCAGCGACACCGCACACTTGGCCCGGCGTATTTTCAGGCCGGCGGCGGCCCCTGCAAGGCAGGCGGCACACGTACCGCGCGCGCCGCAGCGCTCAGGCGTTCCCACATGGCTTCGGGCGCCGGATCGAACAGCAGGTCGGGGGCGAGTGGCCGCGGGGTCCAGAAACCGCCATTGATTTCCTGCGCAAGTTGGCCGTCGGCCCAGCCGGCATAGCCGCGAAACAACTTGCGCCGGCCGGCGCCGGCAGCGCCGAACAGACGCCGTACCGCCGCGCTGCCGGCAGCCAGTTGAACGCCCTCGACCAGCGCAAATGCGCCATCGACGGCGCTAGCGCCTTCGGCCAGGGCGAAAAAAGCCTGCGCTGCCAGCGGCCCGCCGACAAACACTCGGGCACCTTGCACGCCGGCATCGGGGGAGGCCAATTCCGGCGGTGGCGTGCCTTCGCCCGGCCGATTGAGGATCAGACCGATGGTGTTGCCGTCCGGCGCTTGCGCCACCGCCACCACGCTGCGCTCGAACATCGAGCCCTTTAGGTTAGGCGTGGCAACCAAAAGCGCTGCCCGCTGTGCCACACCCTGCGCCACGGCATGGCGCACGAGCCCGGCACCAAGCAGAGTCGCCAGCGCGGCCCGGCAGGCCAACCGGCGCTGCAGCGACACACCCACGGCATCCGCTTTATGCGGTACCCTTTTAACCATGGCGCAAGACAATGACTTGTTCAAGACCACGCGCATGGCGCTTTTGCGCGGCGCGAACCCGAACTACATCGCCGGGCAGGAGATCTTCCTGCAGCGCGACGTCCAGGGCTTTCCCAAGGGTTCGCATGGCAGGATCGTCAGCATCCAGCCCGGGCGCCCCGGCGAACACCGCTACCTGTTGCTGGTGGGCGGCGAAAAATTCTGGGCGTTCGAGGCCGATTTGCGCCCGACCCCGCCCGGCGACGCGCCCCTGGCAACCGGACCGGACGGCGCGCTTTCGATTACCCAACGGCTGCAGTCGATGACGCTGTCGCAGCGCATGGCGACCCTCGGGGTGGATGAAACACGGCGCCTGGGCGGCATGGCGGCCACCCAGCGCATGCACACACTCACACCCGAGCAGCGCATGCAGGAATTGCTCAAGACCAATCGCAGCCAGGCGCTGGCCAACGCGCCGGCGCCTGCCGCTGACGACAGCGGCGGCGCAGATTCCGCGCCAGGCGCCCCGCCTGGCGGGCCGCCACCGGCTGCCGGCAAGACCTGAATTCACGGCTTGCCGCCGGCCTGGCGCGCACGCGCCGCCCAGGTCAGCATGCCGCGCAGTATCTTCACCTCTTCGTGCTCCAGGCGCGCGCGCGCGGCCAGGCGCCGCAGGCGCGGCATCAGGCGCTTCGGATTGGCGGGGTCGTGAAAGCCGATCTCGGCCAGCGCCCGCTCGGCGTGCGCGAACAACTGCTCGAGTTCGAGGCCGGTGGCAGGCGGATCGACATCCCCGGCCGGGCCGGGGATCGCCGCATCCTGTGCCATGCGCAGCTCGTAGGCGAATACCTGCACGGCCGCCGCCAGATTGAGCGACGAGAAGTGCGGATTGACCGGAATGTGCGCCAGCGCGTGGCAGCGTCGCAAGTCGTCATTGGACAAGCCCGAGGTCTCGTTGCCGAACACCAGCGCCACCGGGCCGCGCGCGGCCTCGCGTATCAGGGCCTGTGCGGCACCACGCGCGTCAAACACCTGCGGCCCCATGTCGCGCGGGCGCGCGGTGGCAGCCACCGCATAGATGCAGTCGGCCAGCACCTGATCGAGTGACTCAAGCGTGGTAGTGGCGGCCAGCACGTCGTCGGCGCCGGCGGCCATGGCATGCGCGGTGGCATCGAGTTGGCAACGCGGCGCCACCAGCGCCAAGGACTCAAGGCCCATGGTCTTGATCGCCCGCGCGGACGCGCCGACGTTGCCGGGATGGCTGGTTTCGATCAGCACGAAGCGGATGTTGGCCAGCGGGTCGGGAGCTAGGTGCATGGTCAGCTAAAATCGTGGTCTTTGTGGAACAACATGCCGCTTGCGGCACAAGGCCTTCAACATGCACCCGATGCTCAACACGGCGGTGAAAGCCGCCCGCAAGGCCGGCAACATCATCAGTCGCGCATCGCGCGATGTCGACCTGCTGAAGGTGGAATCGAAGCGCCAGAACGATTTCGTTACCGAAGTCGACCGCGCAGCCGAAGCCGCCATCATCGCGGTTCTCAACGAAGCCTACCCCAACCATTCGATTCTCGCCGAGGAATCGGGCGCCTCCAGGGGCTCGCAGGGCGAATTCGTGTGGATCATCGATCCGCTCGACGGCACCACCAATTTCATCCACGGCGTCCCGCAATTCGCGGTGTCGATCGGGCTCAGGCACAAAGGGGTGATGACCCAGGGCGTGGTGTTCGATCCGGTCAAGAACGAGCTCTTCACCGCCACCCGCGGTGCCGGCGCCTACCTGAACGACAAGCGCATGCGCGTGGGCAAGCGCGATCGCATCAACGATGCCTTGATCGGTACCGGCTTCCCCTTCTCGAAGATCGACCTGCTCGAGCGCTACATCGAAATGTTTCGCAAGGTCACCCTCAATTGCGCCGGCATCCGGCGCCCGGGCGCGGCCGCGCTCGACCTGGCCTATGTGGCCGCCGGCCGTTTCGACGGATTCTGGGAAATGGGCCTGGCGCCCTGGGACATGGCCGCCGGCGCGCTGCTGGTGCAGGAAGCCGGCGGACTGGTAGGCGGCTTTGGCGGCGACGGCGACTATCTTGAAAGCGGCGAAATCGTGGCTGGCAGTCCCAAGGTGTTCGCGCAATTGCTGGCCCTGGTAGCCTCCGTGTAGGCAGGCCGTGTCGCTGCGCACGCTGTTGGGCTGGGCCGCAAAGCTGTGGCGACCATCGGCGGCGGAAACCCTGGTTGCAGCGCAGATGGAAGCCGGCATGGGCCTCTACGAGAGTGGCGATCTGGCTGCGGCCGAACGCGCGTTCGGCAGCGTCCTTGCTGCCACCCCCGACCACGCGCGCGCCCTGGGCTTGATGGGCGTGGTGCGGTTGGCGCAAGGGCGAGCCGCCGAAGCCGAAGCGCTGCTACGCCGCGCCATTGCGCTGGACGCCGCGCCCCACCTTGCCTGGTTCAACCTGGGCAATGCGCTGGCAGCGCGGTCACAGGTGGGCGCGGCTGCCGATGCCTTCGAGGCGGCGGCGGCACGTGCGCCGGGGTACTTCCCTGCCCTCTTCAATCTCGGCCGCGCGCGACTTGAACTGCGCCAGTACGACGCCGCGATTGCCGCCGGCCTGCGCTTTGTGCGTCTCCAACCCGACGATGCCGCAGCGCTCACCGAGTTGGGCACCATGCACTACCGCAAGGCCTACGCCACGCTCCTGATAGCCGAGTTCGACGCGGCGATCGAGCTGTTCCGCCAGGCCCTGGCTCTGGCAAATGTGCCACTGGCCACGCTGCACAACGCCCGTCTGTTCCTGGGCGACGCCCTTGGCCGGCGCGCACGCCATACCGAGGCCCTGGTGCTGTTCCGGCAGTTGCATGCGGCCGCACCCGATGAACTCGACGCCAACATCAACCTGGCGAACTGCCTCAATTCACTGGGCCGCATGGGCGACGCCGCCGCGCACTACGAGACCGTGGTGCGCCTATATCCCGAACACCTGCCGGCGGTCTCCTCGGCCATCAGCGCAGCCGACTACGACCATCGCCTGAATGCCACCGACAACACGCACAAGCGCGGCCACCTGATGCGCCTGTTCGCCGGTGCAGAGCGCTTCCAGACCTGGCCCAACCCGCGCGACCCGGAGCGCCGCCTGCGCTTGGGCTACATCTCACCGGACTACCGCGAGCATGTGGCGATGACGCTGTTTGCCGGCGTGCTGGCGCAGCATGATCGCCGGCAGTTCGAGATATACGCCTACGACGCCACCGCGTTTCGCGACGCCCGCAACCGCGACTTGCGAGCCAGCGTCGATCACTGGCGCGAGATCGACGGCCTGTCCACCACGGCGGCCGCGGCACTGATCCGCGCCGACGGCATCGACCTGCTGGTCGATCTGGCCGGCCACACCGCCGGCAACCGCCTGATGGTGCTGGCGCGCAAGCCGGCGCCGCTACAGGCCACCTGGCTGGCCTATCCCGGCTCCACCGGCCTGGCCGAGGTCGACTACATCGTAAGCGACCCCTACACTTCGCCGCCAGACTGCGACGCCTTCTACAGCGAGACCGTGTGGCGCCTGCCGCATACGCGCTTCTGCTTCACGCCACCGGCAGACAGCCCGGCCCCGCGCCTGCCGCCGGCGCACGCGCCCATGACCTTCGGCTGCTTCAACAACCTGTCGAAGATCAATCCGGTGGTGCTCGCGTTGTGGAAGCGCATCCTCGATACGCTGCCCGCGGCACGCCTGCTCTTCAAGTACAGCGCACTCGACGACCCGTCCGGCCGCGACGCGCTCACCGCCGACCTGGCCGCCGCCGGCATCGACGCGGCGCGGGTCGAGATGCGCGGCTGGAGCCGCTATGTCGAAGCGCTCGGTGAATATGCCGATGTGCACATCGCACTCGACCCGTTTCCCTTCTGCGGCGGCCTGACTTCGCTGGATGCGCTGTGGATGGGCGTGCCGGTGATCACCCTGTCGCAGCAACTGATGGCAGGGCGCCAGACCGAGGCATTTCTGCGCATCCTCAAGCACCCGGAACTTGTCGCCGCCGATGCCGACGCTTATGTGCGAACGGCCGTCGAACTGGCGCATGACCCGGCGCGCATCGCCCGCTATCGCCAAACCTTGCGCGCAACGATGCAGGCCTCGGCCCTGCTCGACTACCCGGCCTTCACGCGCGAACTCGAAGGCGCCTGGCGCGGCATGTGGCGCGCCTGGTGCGCGCGTCCCTGACCACCCGACAGCGAGCCCGCGCTCGGGGCTGACGCACGCTCGTGTCGCAACCAGCGGTATAGCGCAGCGAGGCGTACTTCAAGCCGCACATGCGCGGCTCGGAGCCTGAAAAGATGTCGTCGGGAGTGCGCCGAGACCGGCTTGAGCTACGCAGCCGCACTCTCGCAGGGCGAGTAGCGCAAGCCCGAGATCGGCGGGCACAGCAGAAAGGTGGCGGCAAGCGAGGCGTTGCCGTCGACCAGTTCGTCGGACTGCACATCCAGGCCGTCAACTGCGGTCAAGCCGGTGTTGAGGGTCACCTCGAAGGTGCTGTCGATGAAAAGATCGAACGGGTTGTAGCGATCGGGTCGGTCGGTATCAGTTGCGCGTCAGGCACTGGCGAAATTCGGTGGGTGTCGGCTGCTCGGCCCTTGCGGCCACACGAGTCAGCGGCGCGGTCGGGCCACTGGTGGGCCTGCCTGCCGTCGTTGGGGCGAACTCTGTTGCTGCAGCGGCTGAAGTTCGAATCTCACGCCGCACGTCCGGCCAGCGCTTAGCTGCGCGCAGCCAGACGACGGCGGCCCAGCGTGGCGATCAAACCAACGCCTGCCAGCATCATCAACCATCCTTCGGGTTCGGGAACGGCAGTGACCATTGCGCTCTGGCCGAGGGTATCGAGATCCAGCTGCCCCTGCCGTGCCGAAGTTCCAACCAGCCCAATGATATCGCTAGTCGCACCGGGGAGAACCTGAAACGCCGCCGTCACTACCCATGGGGTGTTCAATCCAGCAACACCCGACGTGGTCCACGCCACGATAAACTGGCCGGCGGACTCACTGCTACACGCATTGCCGGCACACACGCTGCCACTGTCACTGGCAAGCTGGCCCAGTGCGGTATTGATGCCGACGATCGTATTGCCGTTGTATGTGATCGAAGAAAGATTGGAGTTGAACATCAGCTGCGCCGCATCATAGTTAATGGCGAAATCAAGCGCGACCAGATCGTAGGGCTCGGTAAAGGCCGGTGCATCGGCGAAAAACAGCGTGAAGGTGGGATAAGCAAACGACCCGGGCGCTGCCGTCGCATCCGTACTGGACGATTCGATGAAAACCGCCTGCGCCGCCCCGGTTGCAGCTAGCAAGGTCACCGATGCCACCAGCATACGAACCGATTTCATCAGTGACATTTTCATATCTCCAAAAATAGATTGTGAACGACTGACAAATTTGCTTACCAGCAACGCATTCTGCCCCGATTCACCCTTTGCGCCTATAGCCCACATGGACTATTGCGTGTGACTCTTTTTTGACCTGAAGCACCGCACAAAACCCCGCGCAGGCCTGCAAGACGAATGTTGGCGGCGGATGACCGTACCGGGCCTTCAGCGTAGGCGACGCACGCTTGCGAAGGCAACGGGACCGAAACTGCCAGAGCCGATCGCTTCCGGCAGCACAGCGCAGTCGGGAGAGACCTCGAAAAAAAAGGCCTGCACGAATGCAAGCCCTTGATTTGTCTGGTTGCGGGGACAGGATTTGAACCTGTGACCTTCGGGTTATGAGCCCGACGAGCTGCCAGACTGCTCCACCCCGCGTCTGAGAACGCAAGTATAGCACTTTGCATCAATCTCACGCAATCATTTTGCAGCGGCCCCAAAGATGGTTCACCCATCAATGGTTCACCCATCACGATGAACGCTTGCGTCGGCCCGGCAATGCTTTGTGCAGCTTCGAACCGCCCGAACCACCCGGGTCGCCCGGCAGCAACGCAGATTTTAGTTTCCGCGGCCACGGACTCAATAACCCAGCCGGTACTCGCCGCGCCCGATTTCAAGCGCAGCCATGCCACCGAAGGGCAACGACAGCTTGTCGCGCACATGACCAAAAGGCAGCCCGGTCAGCACCGGAATCAGCAGGTGCGCACGCAGGTGCGCCACCATGCTGTCGAAATCGAAACCGTTGTCGTTTTCGGCCAGCTTGTAGGCGGAAAAATCACCCAGCAGCAGCGCACGCTGGCGCCCGAGAATGCCGGCATGCAGCAACTGGTAGAGCATGCGCTCGATGCGATACGGGTGCTCGTTGATGTCCTCTACGAACAACAGGCCGCCGCTGATTTTCGGCAGGTAGCGCGTACCTGCGAGATGCGCCACCAGCGCCAGGTTGCCGCCCCAGAGCCGGCCCTTGAACAAGCCAAGTGGCGCACTGCGTGGCAGCACGCATGGAACGGTGACTGCGTCGGGCAGGCCGTCGATCACGCGCCAGAAGTGATGCTCGGTGAATGCGCTTACGTGCTCGGCGCCAAAATCGTGGCAGGCGGTCGGCCCGGCGATGCCGGCCAACTTGCCATTGGCATAGCCTGCGCACAAAAGCGCGGTGAAATCGCTGTGGCCGATGAAGCGCTTGCCGGACGCTGCCAGGCGCGCGTAGTCGAACTTGCCCAAAAGGCGCGATAGTCCGTAACCGCCGCGCACCGCCATCACCAGATCCACATCGTCGCGCGCGGCCATCGCGTGCAGCGCGGCCACCCTTGCCGCATCGTCGCCGGCGAAACGCTGATGCACGCTGCGGATCGCGGCCGGCGCCACCACGCGCCAGCCGCGCGCCTTGAAGTAGTCGATCGAGCGCAGCAGCGCGGCCGCATCCAGCACCTGGCCGGAGGGCGCGATGAAACCGATGCCGGGTTTGCGTGACATCGGCTAGAGCACCTGCAAGGCTGCGCGCGCGACGTCCTCACCCCACTCTTGCAGGAAATGTCCAGCGCCGGCCACTTCAAACGGCGCTGGGCAATTGCGGATGTGCCTGGCCACCTCGCGCATCACCGGCGGACCCAGCACCGGATCCTGCATGCCCACGGCCATGAAGGTCTTGCCGGCCCACTGGCTGCCGAACCAGTCGCGCGCGCGGCGCGACAGAGCGGCGCCCTCGGCATCCGGATGATCCGGTACGAGGTTCGGAAAGCGCCGCACGCCGGCCTTGTACGACATGTCGGGGTACGGCGCGTCATAGGCCGCCGCTTCGGCCGGCGTCAGATGCGGGCAGGCGCGGCCCATCAGCTTGCCGATCGCCATATCGGGATTCTTGTTGTTGAAGGCGCGCCAGTCGAGAAAGCCTTGTCCCAGTGGCGCGTCGCCGGCGGCGAAGGCGGTATTCATGATCAGGAGCCCGGCTACGCGCGCGGGCATCGCCGGTGGCAGGGTCAGGCCCAGCAGCCCGCCCCAGTCCTGCACCACCAGCACGATGTTGGTGAGGTCCAGGCGCTCGATCAGATTGGCCAGCATGTCGCGATGGAACATGTAGGTGTAGCGCGCGTCATCCGCCGGCTTGTCGCTCTTGCCGAATCCCGGCAGGTCGGGCGCCACCACACGATTTCCTGCTGCTACGAAAATCGGGATCATGCGGCGATACAGGTAGCTCCAGGTGGGCTGCCCGTGCAGGCAGAGGAATACCCTGGCCGCGTCGCGCGGGCCTTCGTCGAGATAGTGGATGCGCATCCCCTGGCAGCCCTTGAGATCGCCGATATAGTGCGGCGCGAACGGGTAGCCCGGCAGATTGGCGAATCGTTCGTCGGGCGTACGCAGGATCTCGGGCATGCTGGAGTGCTCCTTTTGCGCGCGGCGCCGTGCCGCGAAAAATTCGCGGATGAGTGCGCCGCATTGGTCGGCCATCAGACCGCCCTCGACCAAGGTCCGGTGGTTCAAGCCGGGGTTGGCGAAGAGGTCGATCACACCACCGGCGGCCCCGGTTTTCGGATCATGCGCGCCGAATATGACTTTCTTCAGGCGCGCATGCAGGATCGCCCCGGCACACATGGCGCAGGGTTCCAGGGTCACATACAACTCGCAATCGGCCAAGCGGTAGTTGCCAAGTGTCGCCGCCGCCGCGCGCAGGGCACGCATTTCGGCATGCGCCGACGGGTCATGGCTGCCCACGGGCTGGTTGAAACCGGCACCGACCACCACGCCCTCTCTCACCACCACTGCGCCCACCGGCACCTCGCCGGCATCGCCTGCGAGCTGCGCCTGGGCATAGGCCAGGCGCATGAACTCCTGCGCGGCCGTGCTCATCTGCCTACAGCCCCAACCGGGTCATCCAGACGGCCAGCGCCTGTTCGTTCGGCGTACCCGCCGCGTAGAGCGACTTCATCGCGGCATGCGCCTCCTTGCGATGCTGGTTGAGCTTGAACTTGGCCTCGATCCGTTCCACAGCGATTTCGAATGCCACGATGCCGGCCAGCATCTTTGACTGGAACCCGGCATCGAGCCCGCGCCACTGCGCCGCGTATTCCGGCTCATGCAACGCGATCAGGCCCTTGAGCAAGGCATCCTTTTTGGCTTCGCCTTCCAGAAACGCCACCTTGCCGTAGGCGTGCACCGCCAGGTAATTCCAGGTCGGCACGCGCGCCAGATCGGGATAGACGCGCGGTGACATGTAGGCATGCGGCCCCTGGAACACCAGCATCACCTCGGGCCGCGCCTGCATGTAGCGCCAATGCGGGTTGGGCTTCGCCACATGCCCCTCGATCACCACCTGGGCTGCCGCAGCGCTCGCGCGCTGCGACACGATCACCGGCAGGTGGGTGGCGAACGGTGCGCCGGCGTCGTCGCTGGAAACCAGCAGCGCGAAGCTGTGCGCGCGCATGACCTCGAGCGCCAGTGCGGCGTCGGGATTTTCAAAGTGCTTGGGCAGGTACATTTTCGGAATGTGCTGTCGGTGGCGCGCGCCGGCGGCATGCGCAGCATGGCATCGCTCGTGCGCAAGCGTCGGTGGGGCGAGGGAGGATTCTATCCCGCTGAACAAAGTGCAGGGACCCGGCATCGCGCCCGCGACATACCCCACATTTCACGCCGGCCCGGCCAGGCATCAAAAAAAATGGCGCCCCAGGCGAGGCGCCATCTGCCCGCCGCAAGCGCGCGGCTTGGCGGCTGCGACCTACTTCAATTCGCCATAACGCGACTTGTATTCAGTCATCAGCTTGGCCAGCAGGTCGGCCAGGCGCTGCGCCGCGTGCGGGCTCATGACGATGCGATGCGCGAGCTCGATTTCCATTTCGGTGCTGGCGCGATCCCAACTGGTGTTCATGCCGAAATTGAGCACCACCTCTTCCTTGGTGCTGTTGGCGTTGACAAAATTGACATACGAGCTCTTGAGACTTTCCACATTCCACTTGACCTTGGGGTTTGCGGGCTGCGCTTCCGGTGCTTCCTTCTTGCCTGCTGTTGCCATCAACTGCCTCCGTGTATGAGTTGCTGCCGTGGTTTGCCGTGACCACCAAGGGTCAAGGCGAAAGATACCGGGTTTGGCCGGCGTGAGCCGGCCTGCCCTGAAACACCTGCTCGCGCGCCCATCAAAATCGACAGGCTGCTAGCTCCAGCACCGATCCACAGGTACTGTCACCCGATCATTTGCGCGGCAGGAATACGCGCCACGCGCTGGCCTCCTTCTTGACCTGCCCGGTCTGGCCGCCCAGCCACTCTGCCAGCCATTGCGCCTGTGCCGCCGGCTTCGCCCCAGCGCTATCGGGCGCGGCCCCATCGGTAAGCACCACCGGCGCCGGCTGCACCCGGATCGCACCGTCGGTCGCATCGGCGCCCACCTGCGGTGCCGGATTGAGCGTCAGACGCGTATCGTTGAGCGCCGCCCACTGCAAATCGAGCACCAGGGTGCCGCTGGCCTGCGGCGAAACCCGGAAATCGAGCTCCAGCAGGCTGCCGCTGCCGCCACCCAGCGCCCGCAGACGGCTCATGTCAACGGTCAGGCGCCCCGGTTCCTCTGCCTTGAACAGCCAGTTGAAATCGATCGTCAGGCTGCCCACCCGCACATTGACCAGCGTCAGGTCGGTTGCCGAGTAGACCAGGCGCAACTGCACGCTCGACAGGTTGGCGGCGGTATCGAGCATGACAGGCACCGTCACCATGCCGCCGGCCAATGCATCGCGGGTAGCCACACTCACCAGCGGATCCCAGCCGTTGAAGGTGATCGGCTGCACCAATTCCGGTATGGCCGGAATCACGCTCTGATTGATGCCCTGCACCTTTTGCGTCAGGAAGCGCTGGTCCAGGCTGCTCAAGGTACCGTTGCCGGTGACATTGCCTATCACCGTGGGATCGACCAGCGGGAAGGCACCGAAGCCGCTGTCCAGGCGCAGCAACACGCGCTGCAGCGCCTGCACGTCCTGCGTGCTGTAGGCGGCGTTGCCGGAAGCGTCGCCAGCGTAGGCCACCACATGCAGGCCGTCGTCATCAAGCGCCGGACGGCTGCCGTTGTTGACCACGATGTTGCCCAGGTCGAGCACCTGCTTGATCCCGTAGGGCGCCGTTGCCGGCACGCTTGCGACCAGGCGCACCAGATCGACCGCCGCCGCGCCAAGGCCGGACAACCCGCTGATGCTGACCTTCAGGTGGCCAGGCGTACCCAGATCACTGCTCACCGTGGCACCGGCGACGGCGCCCGTCACCGCGCTTATGCTCAACAGCGCCGGATCGTAGTCGAGAGTGAAGCTGACCGAAGTGACGCCAGCGGCATTGCTCAAGCGTACCGGGAAGCCGGTACTCAGCGCCGCCGGATTGAGTGCCTGCCCGGGTCCGCGAGCGATTTCGCCCAGGCTCAAGACTACGGCGCCGCCGACCTGAACGAAGCTGGTCCGGTAGTTGCCGCCGGCGACCCCGTCGCCATCACCGTCGAGTTGGCGTCCATGGAGATCGGTGAAGCCGCGCACGCGGCTTTCCAGCTCCAGGTTGAAGCTGCCGGCACCCAAAAGCCCGTTGCTGCGCGGATTGCCGGTCTTGATGAAGGTGTAGCCTTGATGATCTCCATGCAGAACGATGCTGCCGGCGACCTTGCGGTTGTTGGCGGCTTCACGCAAGGTGGTGTCCGCCTGCCCCAGATCGAAACCCTCGGCCGCGTACAGGTTGAGACGCTCGGCATCGATCGCACGGTTGAATCGCACGTCGTAGCCGGTGGCCGTCGGCGTCATCGCCATCACCCGCAGCAAGTCGGGATCGACCTCGATGGTGAAGCTCAAGGGGGTAACGCCGCCGTCCTCGTCGGCCGCGTTGATGGTCACATCGTAAGTGGCGACGCTCGTACCGAAGGGCGCGGTCCACTGGAACACGCCGGTTTGCGGGTCGACCGTGGCGCCTTGCGGCGCGCTGTCGATCGAGAACAGCACCTGGTCGGATTCGACGTCAGTGGCCGCCAGAGCCAGAGACAACCCGGCACCCGCCACCAGGAACTGCCGCGCCACCGGTGCCAGCACCGGTGCCACATTGTCCACCGTGATCCGTAGCGCGTCGCTGCCGCTGCCGCCGTTGTCGTCCGTCACCGACACCAGCACCTTGTATTTGCCATTGTCGTCATACACATGGCCGGCCACGATCGTGCCGGCGCCTGCGGTGGCGTCCACGCTTTCCAGGATGGTGCTGGAGCCGTCACCCCACTCGATGACGGCGGAGAACGCGTCAGTCACGCCGAGATCGACGAAATCGGCAAGCGTGAGCTCGAACGCCTCGCCTTCGCGTACCGCGAAATCGGCTACCGCCGTTACCTCCGGCGCCGCATTGAGCACTTCAACCCTGAATTCGCGAACGTGCTCGTCGCCATCGTCGTCGACCAGCGTAATGAATCCAAAATAACTGCCCGGGCGGGCGAACGTATGGGATGCACTGATGCTGCCGACGCCGTCGCTGTCGTAGGTCACCTGCGCCGGCTCGCCGCTTTGCCCATCCTCGCCGAAGGTATCGCCCCAGAAGACCAGCGCTTCGTGGGTATCGGCGGTACCAGGATCGGTAAACGGCACCAGCAATTCGAGTACCGCGCCCTGGTTGACACTGAGCGCCGGAATCTCGTCCATTTTGGGCGCAACATTGTCCACCACCAAGCGGATCACCCGCTCGCTCTCGACCCGTCCGTCGCTCACCCGCACGGTGATGTTGAAACGCCCTTCGGAAGCGCTGTTGTCGTTGTAACGATGGGCAGCCGACAGCGGACCTTCCTGGTAGACCCAGCCACCTTCGGCGGCATATACCGCAGTGGCGACAGTCCCGCTTTCCGGGGCACTGCCATCGCCCCAGTCGACCTGCACCTCCAGAGCATCGAGGAAGCCGAAATCCCGCACCGACAAAAGCACGTCGTCAAGCGAGAAGGTATCGCCTTCTGCGATGTATTGCGTGCTGCGCACCGTCGAGATCTCGGGCGCAAGATTTGCCACCACCACACTAAACGCCGCCTCGGTCATGCCGCCGCCGTCGTCTTGCAGGCGGATCACGCCGCTGTACTCGCCTTCATTGCCATAGGCATGAGCGCCCAGCAATATGCGACCGGTCTCGGTGACGCCGATCGAAAGCGATTCGCTGGTGCCATCGCCCCAATCGATGGTAGCGCTGTAGGCTTCACCAAAGCCCGGGTCGAAGAACGGCAGCGCCAACTCCAGCGGATCGCCTTCGTCGGCCGAGTACGGCGGAATCTCGCTCAGGGTTGGCGCGACATTCGCCACCGTGATGGTGAGTCCGTCCAGCGCCATGCCACCGTCACCATCGTCGACGCTGATGCTCACCGCATACGAGCCTTCGACACCATATTGGTGAGTAACGCCGGCCAAAAAGTCCGCCATCGCCTGGCCTGCGGCCGCGTCGAACCCATGTTCGGTGACAAAGCCGTCGCCCCAGTCCACAACGAGGGTCAGCACATCATCGGCGCCGGCATCGCTCAAATCGGCACCGGCCAAGGAAACCACGTCGCCCTCGTCGACCGCGAGATCGGGCCCGGCATCGAAGACTGGCGCCGCATTGCCGATCACCAGTGGTACGGAAAGCGGATAGGCCTGGCGCCGGTTTAAGGTGTCGGTGGCACCGAAATACAGGGTGTAGCTGCCTTCGTCAGGCGCTACGAAAGAAAAGCGCGCGCCGCTGCCGGTATCGATGGTCTGCCCGATCGCATCGACCAAAGTCCAATCGAGGCTGTATACCGGGGCACCGTCGCGCCCTGGACCCTCATCCCCCAGGCCAGCAAGAAAGCTGATGATGGGTCCGTCATCCGTGCCGGATTCGCTTGCCGTGCCGGTGAAGCGCAGCAACTGCCCCTCCAGCAACGGGCCGGGCGGCGACACCCGCACATCGAGAACTGCAACTTGCAGGTTGCCGAAATCATTGTCGCTGGAAATTTCTCCGGGCGCGGTGAACGTGACGGTGCGTACCCCAACCGGGCCCAGCCCGTCCTGTTCGACGCCGCTGGTGGGTGCCGAACCGGGCGACGGAATTTCGACAATGCGCGGCGCTGCATCGCCACCTTGCGCAAACTGGCCGGCTGCGGCGAAGCCAAGTGCTCCGGGGGTGCTCGCCCCCAGCACCGCACTGCTGCTTGAAAGGCTGAAGCTGGTCAAGCGGAAGAGCACGATCGCGGATTGGAAATCGTTGAAAGCCAAGGCCGAAAAATCGCCTTGCGGCGCGGCCGAGAAGCTGGCGGTATTGATCTGGCTGAACCCGCCAACGTTGAAGGGCTGCACCGATCGCGTGAAAACCTGGCTTTCGGTACGGTTCTCCTGCGAAGTCGAAACCCCGAGGGTGACATCGTTGCCGGCCGCGACCGAGGCGAAAACGAAACGCGTGCCGGCCGCCATGGCCACCACCCGGTCCGACAGGCCGCCTTGCGCCAGCAGAAGATTGACGTCCGCCACCAGGGCATTGATGTTGGCATTGTCAGCCACCATGGCCGGCCGCAAACGGATCTCGCCGATCGCTGCACCGTTGAGGGTGAACTGCGCCTTCACATCGCGCACGGTGTAAGTGTCGGTGCGGCGCAAGGGCACGTTGACAAACCCCTGGCCGGTGTAATAGTTGCCGAACACCGATGACAGAAGCGTCTCGGCGGTACCGCCATCGGCCAGGTCGGCGGTGGCAAGGGCGCTTGCCGCCAGTACCGTTGCCGGCACCGTGGGTTCGGGGTCGAGGTCGCGGAAGGCATAGTCGCCGTTGGCGTCGCTTACCGTGAAGCGCTCGCCCGGGTCGAGGATGTTGTTGCCGTTGGCATCGAGGAATAGCTTGATGCCGTCGATGCCAGGTTCGCCCGCCTCGAAGCCGCCGTCCCCAAAACGCGGGCCGTCACGCACGCCATCGGCGTCGCGATCGTCCCACTTCACGCCATAGATCGCGTTGTCGACAAAGGTGATGTCAAAGCCGGTGGTGTCGGTGCGCCCACGTGAATCGCCTGCTGCGCCGCTGCCGTCGTGCGCGGTGAGCGTGATATGCGCCGTGCCTTCGAAGTTGAACAGGCGAGTGAATACCAGCTCGTTGCCATCAACCCGCACCCGCACGCGGAAATCGTCGCTCACCGCCGAGAGCCATACCTTGTCGGTGCGACTGTCGTCCACGCTCACGTGCAGGGGTGCCAGCAGGCGCTCGACGGTGCCGGCAAGAACGCCGTTGTTGCCATTGCCCGACGCATCCGCAACGCTATTGCCGGTAAGCTCGCCGAAGCGCCAGTCGCCCACCAGGCCGCTGGACCCGGCGGCCAGGGTACGCGTCATGTCCTGCTCGATTTGCGCCTGCGAGCGCGCGCTGTTCCACAGCCGCACGCTGTCGAGCTGGCCGCTGAACGGCGAAAAGGCAGTACTGCTTTCCAGGGTCTGTCCGAAGCGCAAGGCCGCAGTGTGCGAGACCGTGTTGGCATTGGTCACCGTGTTGCTGGCAATGCCGACCAGCTCACCGTCCAGATAAACCTCCATACGCCCGCTGTTGCGGTCCAGCACACCGGCGAAGTGATACCACTTGCCGGTCTCGATCGAGCCGGTGGGCGTGTTGGCGTAACTCTGGAAGCCGTTGACATCGGCCGAGGTGAAATGCAGGTAACCCAGCTCGTTGACCCACAGCGAAACGCTGCGTGTGTTGAAGCTGGTGCCGGTGCCCTTCTGCACCACCGGCATCCAGTCGTTGGCGAAACTGTCGACCCTGAACCAGGTCTCCAGCGTGATGGTCTTGTTCAGGGCAGCCAGGCTGGCGCTGTTGTTGATCACCACCGCATCGCTGCCACCGTTGAAGCGCAGTGCGCCAGGCGTGGTGCCCTGATTGTCGATGCTTGCAATGCGCGGTGCGTCGTTGGCGTCGAACTCGACATCGGTGCCGATATGTTGGCCGTCGCCAAAGCCGATGGCGGCGCCGCCGTAGAGCGAGACGGCGGCGATACCGGCGCCGGACTCCACGCTGAGCTGCAGGTGGCCGGCAACCAATGCCAGGGTCCAGTCGCCAGTAGCAAACCCGGCAGCAGAAAGGCCGGCTGCGAATGCTGCCTCGATCTGGCTACCCAGTTCCGCCGCAGAAGTGTTTGCGACGGTATCGGCAGCGGCGACCGCCACGATGATCCAGGTACGCGCGCTGCCGGCGGTATCGATCGCCTGAATACGCAATTCGAGATCGGCCAGCAAGCGCCCGTCTGCGGGCAAAGCTTCAAGCGCCATCAGCACCTGATCGCCAATACGCGACTCTAGTTGGTCGATGAAGATCTCGTTGGCGCGGTTGTCGAGCGGATTGCCCTGCAGGTCGAGCACGCGCAGATTGGCGAGCGTGGGATCGACGCGACGGATCAACACGCCATCGGCTGCCGCCAGGCCCGCGCCGGACTGATTGAGGAATACCTCGAGTTTGAGGCCGTCTTCGGCAGTCGGGTCGGCCGTGACTCTCACAAAACCCAGGCTTTGATAAGGCGATCCCGCCAGGTTCGCGTCGAACTGCGGCGAGAGCGTCTGATCGACAGTCGCAACCAGGCCCGGAGGCCGGACGAACATCGCCTGGCCATCGGCCAATTCCAGCGCCTTGCCCTGATAGTTGACACCGCTGACGCCGCCACTGGCGGTGAAGCCCTGGGTCGCTTCCGGAATCAGGGTCGCATACACCCCATGTGCCGCCAGTTCCGCCAGCACATCATCGCTGCCGTCTCCGAATACCGCATCGTTCAAAAAGCCGGCTTCGCGCAGCGCCTGCTCGTAGCCCAGCAGACCAGCGCCGAATTTCGGCGTGGCGATCGCGCTATCGGTGAGGTTGATCACCAGCACCAGGTCATAGCCGCCGAACTTGTCGACCAGGCCGGGAATGCCGGCATCGATGCGCACCACCGCCATTACCGCGTCGCCAGGCGCGGCATCGAAGAAATTTTCTTTCAACAGGTCGCGCGCATCCACCGCAAGCATGCCGTAGGCAGCCGCGCCGCCGAGCAGGCCCGGAATGTTGGGCGTAGCCTCGCTCTCGGCCAAATAAATATTGTCGCCACGCGCGCCATCGTACTTCTCGATGCTGGCGAACACGCGGCTGCCGGGATCGGCACCACCGTTCTGGGTGAATTCGAAGCGCCCGGCGTTGGAACCTGTCTCTTATACACATCTCCGAGCCCACGAGACTAAGGCGAATCTCGTATGCCGTCTTCTGCTTGAA
>ENA-ORBV01000479-ORBV01000479.1-microbial-mat-metagenome-genome-assembly--contig:-NODE-479-length-91355-cov-68.502553_pt1 | contig 91355 bp, 103 predicted proteins | sample MGYA00237777_ERZ505514 | MGnify/ENA primary metagenome ERZ505514 (study PRJEB26160, sample SAMN06269048) | microbial mat metagenome | isolation source: Oligotrophic lake microbial mat | place...
ATGATCGTCGACCGGCTTTTTGCCGCTGCCGAGCTTCGCCTTGGCTCGGGTAGCTCCCAGAAACGTGTCCGGATCGTACGTACCGATGGGAGGCCCGCGTCGTGAGTGACACTGGAATCCGGAAAGAGGACGACGGCGAAGGTGATGACGTCCAGCCCCTGACTGGTGAACCCGTCAGTCCTGCGCCGATGCGACTACGGGCCGATGCGCCGCGTGTAACGCGGCTATCGCGCAAGGTGCTGGCAGGAATCGGCCTCGTCGCTTGCCTCGGCCTCGGTGGCGCGTTGATCTACGCCCTTCAGACTCGCAACAGCGGAAAATCAGCCACAGAGCTTTACTCGACCGATAACCGCACCACGGCCGATGGGCTCGCCGGGCTGCCACGCGATTACACAGGGCCTCGGCTTGGCCCGCCATTGCCCGGCGATCTAGGCAGGCCAATTCTGAGTGCGCAGAACGGAGGACAGGCCGTACCGAATCCCGGCATCAGCGCGGAAGAGCAGCGCAAGCTTCAGGAACTCGATGCCGCCCGGACAAGCCGGCTCTTCTCCAGCACGGAAACACGCTCGGCTGCGGGCATTGCAACGGCAGGCGCCTTGACCAACCCGCCAGCCCTGCCAGATCTCACAAGTCTCGGCCTGGCGCCGCAACCGGCCACTCCGTCCGCGCAGGAACGCCAGCTTGCTTTCCTCAACGCCGCGCCTGACAAGCGCACCGTCTCGCCGGATCGCGTTGCCGCCCCGGCCTCTCCGAACATTCTACAGGCGGGCGCCGTGATCCCGGCTGCCCTCATCACCGGTATCCACTCCGACCTGCCGGGACAGATCACCGCGCAGGTGACTGAGAATGTTTATGACAGCCCCACCGGCCGCATCCTGCTCGTGCCGCAGGGAACCCGATTGATCGGCCAGTATGACAATAGCGTCGGCTTCGGCCAACGCCGCGTTCTCCTCGTGTGGAACCGACTCATACTGCCGAACGGCCGCTCAATCGTTCTGGAACGCCAACCGGGTGCCGACGCCGAAGGCTTTGCCGGTCTCGAGGACGGCGTGAACTATCATTGGGGAGACCTCTTCAAGGCCGCCGCACTCTCAACCCTGCTCAGCGTCGGCGCAGAGGCTGGATCGTCAGGCCAGGAAAGCGACATCGTGCGAGCGCTACGCCAGGGCGCGTCTAACAGCATCAGCCAAACCGGCCAGCAGGTCGTCAGCCGCCAGCTCAACATCGCACCAACATTGACTATACGGCCAGGCTTCCCCGTCCGCGTGATCGTCACGCGCGACCTGGTCCTGGAACCCTATGGAGGTTGACATTATGAAGCTGAAACTTGGTCCGCTCGCAGACGATAAGCCGGTGAAGATCACCCTCGAACTTCCCGCGGCGCTGCACCGTGATCTCACAGCTTACGCCGACGTGCTCACTCGCGAGGGCGGGCAACCTATAACAGATCCCACAAAGCTCATCGGCCCCATGATCGCGCGCTTCATGGCGACCGATCGCGCGTTTGCGAAAGCGCGACGGAATCAATCGTAGATTCTTGTTTAGAGAAAACGGGATCGCCGATTGGCACCGATGGAGAACGGGCCTCGGACATCTTCCGGGCCAGACTGAGCATACGCCTGAGAGCCGGATTTTCGTTTCGCGGCGACCAGACTGCGCTGAACGCCAACTCTTCCCCGAGAAGCGGGCGATAGATGACACCAGGAAAATGCATCGCCGTCGCCGCCTCGCTGATCAGCGTCAACCCGCGACCGAGCGATACAATCTGCATGAGACTGTCCCGCCCAACGCTGTGCCGTTCGACCATCGGTCGATCTCCGGCCTCGACCAAGCGTTTCACCAGAAAATCGCCGATATCAGATTCCGGCCGTGCTTCGCCAAAAACGAGAGGCTGGCCGCGCAGGTCGGGCCAATCGACTTCCGACAATACAGCGAGCTTGTGATGCGAAGGCAGGGCGACGAACAGCCGCTCGGTCCAGAGCTGCGTCACGTCGCAATCTGTCAATGCCGGATCCCCTGTGACGAAAGCAACATCGAGTCTGTGTTGCCGGACAGCGGCAAAATGGTCCGACGGCGCACCATCGACGAACTCTAGGCGGACACCGGCATGACCGGCGTCGAAGGCTTGGAATAGTTCCGCGAGAAAGCCAGAGGCCATCGAAGATAAAATGCCGATGCGCACAGCGCCGTCCTCGGCACGCCCGATCGCTCCGACATCCGTTACGGCGTGACCGATCTGATCGAGAGCTATACGGGCGCGATATAGGAACCGCTGCCCCGCATAGGTGAGCTTCACGCCCTCATGTGAGCGGATAAAAAGGGCTGCGCCGATTTCGTCCTCAAGATCGCGAATACGACGGCTGATGGACGATTCTTGGACGCTGAGCGCCTTCCCAGCACCACGAAAGCTCCGTTGTTCAGCGGCAGCGACTACATAGCGGAGATGACGCAGTTCGATCATCAAACGCTGCAGCCTTCGCAACACGAACAAGCGTTTGACTTAGACCAGCAGTAGAGTTGCAAGTGCCTGCCAGAAAATGCGTGGGCCTCCGACTTCTTACCTGTCCGCGCAGCAATTGCCGGCGCACTGAACGGCAGTCCGATGCCGAAGGCATCGTGCGTGATGGTCGCCGATACGGTATGCATCGTCCTATTCTCTTTCATCATTAAATACTTGGCGCCACCCTCTCGGCTTCTTGCCAATTGGAACATACTTTATCATCGATAAATTTTCGACAAAACGTTTATGGTTGATAAATTGTTAAGCGAACAGGTGAGAGACCATGACGAAGGTGCAGCGCGAGTCAGTGATCCGAGAAGCTTTAGACCTCCTCAACGAAGTTGGTGTGGATGGACTGACGACTCGAAAACTTGCTGAACGTCTCGGCGTTCAACAGCCTGCCCTCTATTGGCATTTCGAGAACAAGCGTGCCTTGCTCGATGCCTTGGCGGAGGCGATGTTGGCGGAGGGCCACGCGCGCGCTCTCCCCAAGCCAGACGAGAATTGGCCGACATTCCTCGGGGAGAACGCGCGTAGCTTTCGACATGCGCTGCTCGCCTATCGCGATGGTGCCCTTATCCATGCGGGCACGCGACCGTCCGACCAACAGTTCGAGAGCATTGAAGCGCAGTTACGCTTGCTTTGTGAGGCGGGGTTTTCACCCGGTGACGCCGCCAAGGCGCTCCTTGTGATCGGCCACTATGTCGTAGGGTCGGCAATTGAACAGCAGGCGAGCGATACCGACGATTGCCACCGGAAACCCGAAGCTGAATCAGTTCAAATGCCGCCGCTTGTCGCCGCCGCATTTGAGGAAGTCGGAAAGGCTCTGCCTGACGCTGCTTTCGAATATGGCCTTGCGGTCCTCATCGAGGGGCTGACCTGCAATCGATCCGTTCGAAGGCGGAGCCAAGTCAATCGAAGTAAAAAGTAACAAGGAGCCTTTGAACCTCCATCACATTCTTTGGAATGCAGACATCATGTCAGATCGTAATTAGTTTCTCATAATTGGAGCGGGGCCAACAGGCCTTGTGCTTGCCATCGAATTGGCTCGCAGAGGCATTCGTGTACGTGTCGTCGAAAAGGCATCAGGGCCTTCTAAAGCATCACGGGCAAAGGGGCTTCAACCACGCAAGCTCGAACTCTTTCACAGACTTGGTCTCGCCGATGCTGTGCTCGCAAGCGGCGGTCAAACAGTCCGTTTCATATCCGGCAATATCCGTAGCCACTACACCGCTTTTTTGGCTCTTCCCTTCTCGGAAATCAGCTCCCATTCATAGCAGTGCGATAGCGGGATCTAAAGTTCGTAAACCTGACCGAACCTGATCCACATCGCATTTGGTGAAGCTTGGTCGGCACATACTGCGACGGTGGTCGCCAGCAATGCGTTACGTGGAGATCTCGATGGAAGATAAGAAATATCTGACTGCCGAGGAAGTCTCAGACCGCTATCGGGGCGGAGTCTCAGTCGGCACATTGCGAAACTGGCGAGCAATGAGGATCGGACCCACCTTCGTCAAAATCGGCAAGGCCGTTCTTTACCCTGCGGCTGAACTTGATGCTTGGGATCAGAAGAATATGATTATTTGCCGTGCACCAAAGCGACTCAGCATGGATACCAGTGAGGGAGCGTGATGATCACGACGGAGAATGTATAACCGCTCCCAATTCCAGCCACCATGCCTCTTCGCAGTTTTAAGATTTCTTATTAATTTCAAATACATAGATAGAATGAGTTGCCTCCTGCACAACCACCCGAGCGGCGATCCAAGCCCTTCCAGCGCCGACGTGGCGATCACGAAGGAAATCATGGTCGCCGCCGATGCTCTGGGCGTGAGGGTTCACGACCACCTGATCATTGGCCGCCACGGCGCGGCGAGCATGAAGTCGCTCGGGCTGATGTAGTTCCGGTGTCCCGGAACCACATCGGGTCGCGATTGCTCGCGCCTCATGCGCTCGCTATGAGCGTGGGTAATCGCCGGTCCGCGGCGGATCTGGAGGAGTGGGACAATGAACACATTCACGCGCAACGTCGTCGCCGCCTGCGTGCTGGCGCTCGCAGCGCCTGCCGCCATCGCTTTCGAAGCCCCCGCCGCGACCTGCCAGGCCATGACCGCCGAGGACGTCGTCCTCGTGAACGGCGCGGAGCGGACATCACTGCAGTACGCGCTACCACAGATGCGCATGGCCGCGCGCGCCATGGGCTTCGGCGGCGTGGGCCAGTACGCGGCGCTGCGCGGACCGGCGGCGACCCTGCGGCTCAAGACCAACCAACCCGTCTTCCTGCTCGCGCTGCCGTCCAATGCGCAGCCGGAAAACTTCTATGCGCTGGCGCGGATGGAGCCGCGTCGCAACGGCACCCGCGAGATCCTCATCGGCGGCGGCTACATGAGCTATTCCACGGGCGTTTCGGCGGATCGCCTCACGCCGATGAAAGCCGAACGCGCCGCAAGCCAGGCGGGCGCGCCCGCCGGCCACACCCTGTATCAGCTGACGCCGCAAGCCCCGCTCGGGATCGGGGAGTATGCGCTGATCATCAGCTCGGGCGGCGCCGCAGCGGCCACGCCAGGCATGCCGGGCGGCGGCGGACGCTTCTATGACTTCGGCGTCGACAGCTGATCGAGCCTGACAAACCAATGCGCGGGACGTGAGCGCCTGGCGACCACGTCCCGCGACGGTGGCGGATCTCGACGAAATGCGGGCGCTCATGCAGCGCGCCATCGCCGATCTGCTGAAGCCATTTCTCCCGCCTGAAGCGGTGAGCGCCTCGTTCGAGATCATGGGCCTCGACACCCAGCTCATCGCCGACGGGACCTACTTCGCCGTTGAGGAAGCAAGCGTCATCGTCGGCTGCGGCGGCTGGAGCCGGCGCACAACGCTCTTCGGCGGCGATCACACCGCAGGCCGCGACGCGGCGCTTCTCGACCCGCGTACGGACGCCGCGCGCGTGCGCGCCATGTACACGCACCCCGATCACGCGCGCCGCGGCGTCGGCCGCGTCATACTCGATGCTTGCGAAGCCGCCGCGCCGCCGAGGGATTTCAAAAAGTGGAGCTTGCGGCGACGCTGGCGGGCGAACCGCTCTATCGTGCCTGCGGCTATGCGCCGATCGAGCACTTCACGTCGCGCACGTCGACAGGCGTGGACGTGCCGCTGATCCGCATGGGCAAGACGCTGTAAACAACGCTACCCCTGTACTTTGGTTTTCGCGACCTAAGCCGCGCGGCCGAGCCGCTTGTCGACGACGGCCACGAGACCATCGACGAGCTTGCAGCGCTCGTCGTGATGATGGGCGCCGAGGAAGCTCAGCTTCTGCATGGCGTCCACGTGCGTGCACAGCACGTCCGCCTCAAGACCACGCGCGGCGCCGACGGCGCTGATGTAGCGCGCGAGCGAACGCGCGGACTCCGCCATCGCCAGGTCGCGCACATCGTCGGCGACGCCCTCGGCGTCCTGCACGACTTCGAAAATCTCGCGCAGCTTGCGGCGGTCGCCCGGCGCGACGGCAAAGGTGAGTTCGCTCAGTCGGCGCACGCACGCGCGCACCGCCTCGCGGCTTTCGTCCGACTCCCATGACGACCCGCCATCCACATCCAGCGGATCGCACAGGCGACGATGCGGACCGACGAAGTCCTCCAGCATTCGGCGGCGGCGGCACGGTCCGACTTAGTGAATGCTGTCGACGAACTGACGCGGGCGCCGCACGACGGCGTCGATGCGCGCGAGCAAGGCCTGCGCGTTGAACGGCGACACGAGCATCTCGTCGACGCCGCTCGCGCGCGCCGCTTCGATGAAGGACTGCGTGGGCGTCGTCGTCATGATGATGACCGGCATGGCCCGGTTCACCTGCTCGACGCCCGCACGCACCGCGCGCACGTATTCGAGACCGGAGACGCCCGGAATGCGCGATGCGGTGATGGCGATCTGCGGTGCGCACTCCACGGTCGCGTTCATCAGCTCCGAGCCGTCGCGCGCGTGGCGGATCTGCTCGAAGCCCGCGCCGCGCAATTCATCGGCCACCAGCCGGCGCGCCAACGGATTGGGATCGCAGACAACGATCGGCTTGGTGGCGGCGGCCCTGCGCATTCCTGATAGCCCCGAATTTCGGTGGATCTGTCCCGTCCTGAAACAGTCGGGCGATCGAAGCGGCCACCCTAGAACATGTTCATTTACAGACGATTTGGAACCGGGCCGTCGGCGCGAATAAAGTGCGCCAAAACCTGTACTAGCCGCCGTACTGCGCGGTCGCTGCGCCCGTCTTGCCACTGCGCGCGTCCTGCGTCGCGGCGGCGAGGTCGGCGAGATAGAGATCTACCACATCGCCATGCACGGGGGAGAGCATGAGATGGAGCCCCTTCGGTTCGGTGGTCGCGCTCGTCACCCAGCCGCGTTCGAAGAGGCCTTTGAGGACTGCGAAACAATCGACATCGTCGCGTGTGAAGGCGACGATGCCGAGTTGGGGCTTGCCGATCACGCGGTAGCCCTGCGCGGTGACGCCCGCCTCGATCCGCGCCCGCGTCTCCTGCACGAGGCCGTGGCGCTGGCGATAGCCATCAACGCCGAGGTAACGCATCACCGCCCACGCCGCCGCGATCGCGCCGCCAGGACGTGTACCTGCCAGCGTCGGCGTCACCATCTTGCCCGCCGGCCAGTCCGACACTTCGAAGATCATGTGCTTGCGCAGCGCTTCCGTGCGGAAGAACACCGTCGAGGCGCCCTTGGCGCAGTAGCCGTACTTGTGCAGGTCCGCCGACATCGACGAGACCGCCGCCACCTCGAAATCGAACGGCGGGACGGCGGCGCCATTCATCCGCGCGAATGGCGCAAAGTAGCCGCCGACGCAGGCGTCGACATGAAGCCACAGATTTTGGGTTGCGGCGACGTCGCCAAGCGCCTCGATCGGATCGATCAGCCCGAAGGGAAAGCACGGCGCGGAGCCGACGATCATCATCGTGGCGTCGTCGCACGCGGCGGCCATCGCCTCGGGATCGGCGAGATGATTTTTCACATCGACGCGGCGCACGTCGATTTCCATCACCATGGCGGCCTTGTCGAATGCCGGATGCGCGGTGCGCGGCAGCACGATGTTGAGACGGCCCGTTTTGCCTGCATCGCGGGCGAAATCGCGCGCCGCCTTCACGGCCATGAGAATGGAGTCCGTGCCTCCGCTCGTCATGTTGCCGACGGCGCCTTCCGGGCCGTGCAACAAGCCGAGCCCGAAGCCGACGACTTCGCGCTCCATCCGGGCGAGTGAGGGGAAGGCCGCGGGACCGAGACCGTTTTCCGCAGAGAAGCGCGCGTAGGCGGCCTTCTGCACGCGCTCGATGTCCTCGCCCGCGTTGAACACGTAGACGGCGGCGCGGCCGTCGCGCCATTTCACGTCACGCGTGGACATGGCGTCCATCTGCGCTTCGAGACTGTTCCAGCTTTCGCCGGCTACTGGGAGGTGTGTGTTCAGGTTCGACATGGCGCGAACGTGGCTGCAAAGCAGGCCGGCGACAAGGCGTCGATCAGTCGATGCCGTAGCTGCGCACCAGGGTCATGTACCGCTTGATCGCAGCGTGCCCCGCTTCGAGCAGCCTGTGCGTCTGGGGATCATGCAGCCTGGGCACGACGCGCACGCCATCTTCCTCATCGGCGACAAGGTGGCCCGCCTCGATCAGCATCGCCACCTTCCGGCGCACCGTCTCGCGCGCAATGCCGGTCTTTTCCGCGATCATGCGGCGCGAAATAGAACCGCGGATTTCCTCGGGCGGCGCGCGCATGCGCAGCACGTCGGAGTCAGCGGGTAGGCGTTCCATGAACGGACGCATCGTGGCGTCGTTCACACAGATCATGATCTGCGCACAATCGAGATCATCGCCGTAGAGCTCGCGAATGAAGAACGTCAGGTCGAACAACAGCTCGACGAGGCCGAACGCGATCGGGCGAATGCGCGGATCGATCTCGGCCTGCGCGTCCTGTTCGGGTTTCAGCACCAGCTGTGTCATCACTTAAGTGTGCGCGTTTGCAGGCATTAGGCAAGTGTTCGGCAAGCATTGCGAACGTCTCTCAAGCGCCGTTCATGTTACGCCGTAGGAGCTGACGACGCGTTGGTAGGTCTTCACGGACTCATGCGCGTCGATGACCGCCTGCCGCAGTTCGGGATCATGCAGGCGCGGCGTGGCGCGGATCGCGCCGTTCGCGTCAACGTAAAGGAAATTGCGCGCCACAAGCTGCGCGACCTTCCGGCGGACCGTCTCGCGCGGCAAGCCGGTCTTGTCGGCGATCATGCGGCGCGAGATCGAACCCCTCACGGACTCGTCGAGCTTCACCCTGAGCATAACCTCCGAGTCAGGGCTGGCCCCGGGCATGAACTTCTGCATCGTCGCGTCGGTGACGCAGATCATGATGAGCGCGGACTCCAGATCCTCGCCGAAAGCTATGCGCATGAAGCCGATGAGATCGTAGAGAAGCCCGACGATGCCGAACGCAATCGGACGGATGCGCGGATCGAGTTCGGCTTCCATGGCAATCCCCACGAGCCCGGCGTCTGAGCGACTCCCGCCACGCCATCACGACGACTTGACCGTGCACCTCGACCCAAATCAACGCAAGTCGCGCTGCGGCATGACCCAAATCCGGTCTTGACCGCCAGTCGGGCGAACGCCAGCGACCGGGAAGACGCTGGCGATGACGCGACGGCAGGCGCACGCCGCCGCACTTGCCTCTCATTGACCGCTCCGTACTGTGACCGCCGCAAGTGACCGCGCGACCGCCGGTCCGAGGGAGACAACATGGCAGGACCGGCGCCGACGACCGACGGGACCTATTTCGCCGGTCACGGGACCAAGCACTACCGTGCCTACGTCCTGGCAATGCTGCTGCTGGTCTACACCTTCAACTTCATCGACCGCGTGGTCATCACCATCGTGCAGGAACCCATCAAGCAGGAGTTCGGGCTCACCGACTTCCAGCTCGGCCTGCTCGGCGGCCCCGCCTTCGCGCTGCTCTACACCTTCCTCGGCATTCCGATCGCCCGGCTGGCCGAGCGCACAAACCGCATGACGGTCTTGTCCGTGGCCGTCGGTATCTGGAGCGGCTTCACCGCGCTCTGCGGGGTCGCCACGAGTTACACCCACCTTCTGCTCGCGCGCATCGGCGTCAGCGTCGGTGAAGCGGGCTGCACGCCGCCGGCGCAATCGGTGATCGCGGACTACTTCCCCTCGGATCGCCGCGCGACGGCGCTGTCGATCTATTCGCTGGGCATTCCGCTGGGATCGATGATCGCGGCGGTGGGCGGCGGCTGGATCGCGACGGTGCTCGACTGGCGCGCGGCGTTCATCGTGCTCGGCATTCCCGGCATCCTGCTCGCGATCTTCGTGAAGCTGACCGTGAAGGAGCCGCCGCGCGCGGGCGCCGCCGTGGACACGCCGAGCTTCAGCGCCGCGCTCAAGGTCCTCGCGTCGAAACCAGCGTTCTGGCACATGGCGCTGGGCGGAGCGATCACGTCGTTCGTCGGTTACGGCGTCGGTGGTTTCCTCAATCCCTTCCTCATGCGCGTCCACGGCCTGTCGCTGCTCAACGCCTCGCAGTTCAGCGGCGTGGTGCTCGGCGTGGCGGCCGCCATCGGCACATTTTCAAGCGGCTTCCTCGCGGATCGCATCTCGAAGCGTCACCCGAATGCGCTTGCGTGGCTGCCGGCGCTGGGCCTCGGGATCGCGACGCCGCTGTTCCTCTTTTCCTATTACATCCCGTCACTCGCGCTCGCGGCCGTGCCGCTGATGGTCGGCGCCTGCGCGCAGTATTTCTACCTCGGACCGATGTACACGGTGACGCAAAGCGTCGTGGAGCCGCGCATGCGCGCAACGGCCACCGCGATCCTGCTCTTCATCGTGAACCTGCTGGGCTACGCCCTCGGCCCGCCCTTCGTCGGCGCGATGAGCGACTTCTTCGCCAACAATGCGCTGACCCTGCAGGGCCTCAGCGTCGAGCTCTGCCGCACGCCGACCGAAGCGAACGCCGCAGGGTGCGCGGCGGGCCAAGCGACGGGGATCAAGTACGCGATGATGCTCGGCGTGTGCTTCTTCCTCTGGGCGGCCGTGCACTTCCTGCTCGTCGGCCGCACGCTGAAGCGCGATACCGTCAGCTAGCGGGAAACGCCGAGAGCCTGCACGGTTTCCATCGTGAGGTATCCGGCCGCGAGATTGTTGGCGCGCTGGAAGCGTTCCATCGACGCCAGCGTCGCCGGGCCGAACACGCCGTCCGATGCAGTGGCGAAGCCGCGACGGTTCAGGGCGCGCTGCACTTCGGCGATCTTGGCCTTAGAGGCGTTGGTGTCGCACAACACCTCGCGCCATTCCGTACGCGCGGGGCTCACCACGCGGCGCAGCGTTTCCTTGCGGGTGACGGCGGGCACCAGCACCGGCTCCTCACGCGACGGCGTCACGACGCGGCGCTCCTTCACAGTGCGATAGACGGCGGGGACCGTGCGCTCCTCGACGCGCGCGGGCGTGATCATTTCCTGACGGGTCTGGCTGCGCGTCACGGCGGGGATCACGCGCGTGCGGGTGGTCTCTGCGGCGGTCATGCGACGGCGCTGGATCGTGGCGTATTCGGCGGGCACTTCCACGCGGCACAAGAGTTCGCCGTTCTGCGCCGACGCGCGGCCGAACACGCCCGTACCCGGCTTCCACGTCACGTAGGCAGGCCGCACCATCACGCGCTCGGTGTAGCTCTGCCAGGTCGCCGCGACCGGGACCTGTTCGGTGCGCTCGGGCTCGATCATCACCGTCTCGCGGACCGTGCGATAGATCGCGGGGATCGTCACCGGCTCGGTGCGTTCGGCGGATACGAGCACCTGCGTATCGACCATCTCGAAAGTCGGCGGGATGGTCTTGGTGCCCATGTATTCCGGCTCGACCACGTTCGTTTCCGTGTAGGTCTCATAGACCGCCGGGATCGAGACGCGCGCGAAGCACTGGCCGGGCCGCGCCACCGGCATTTCCTGCGCGCCCGCCGCGCCGACGAACGCCGCCGTCGCCATCAGCCCCACGAAAACAAGTCCGCGCACCATGATCCGCTCCCGAAATCCGGGTTAACCCTCCCGCATTTCCGCGATGTGCGCCACAACGCCTCCCACTGACGGCTTCCGCTTCGCGGCTTTTCCCCAATCGTGCTACGGGCCACCCATGATTCCGCGCTATTCCCGCCCCGAAATGACGGCCCTGTGGGGCCCCGAGTCCCGCTTCACCATCTGGCTGGAGATCGAAACCCTCGCCATGGAAGCGATGGCCGATCTGGGGACCATCCCCCGATCAGCCGCCGAGGCCTATCGCGCGAAGGGCAAATTCGAGGTCGACCGCATCGACGCGATCGAACGCGAGACGCGCCACGACGTCATCGCCTTCCTCACCAACGTCGCCGAGCATGTGGGGCCGGAAGCGCGCTTCGCCCATCAGGGCATGACCTCTTCGGACGTGCTCGACACCTGCCTCGCCGTGCAGCTCAAGCGCGCCGCCGACATGCTGATCGCCGGCGCCAATCGCGTCCACGCGGCGCTGGAAAAGCGCGCCGGCGAATACAAATACGCGCCCTGCATCGGCCGCAGCCACGGCATCCACGCCGAACCGACGACGTTCGGACTGAAGCTCGCCGGGCACGCGCAGGAATTCGCGCGCTGTGTCGATTATCTGCAATCGGCGCGGTCCTACATCTCCACCTGCATGATTTCCGGCGCCGTCGGCACGTTCGCGCAGATCGATCCGCGCGTGGAGGCGTATGTCGCAGCGAAACTCGGCCTCGAACCCGAGCCCATCTCCACGCAGATCATTCCGCGCGACCGGCACGCGCACTTCTTCGCCATGCTCGGCCTCGTGGCCTCCAGCATCGAGCGGCTCGCCACCGAAATCCGTCACCTCCAGCGCACGGAAGTGCTGGAAGCGGAGGAATATTTCGCGCCGGGGCAGAAGGGCTCCTCGGCCATGCCGCACAAGCGCAACCCCGTGCTCACGGAAAACCTCTGCGGGCTCGCGCGTCTGGTGCGCTCCGCCGTGACGCCGGCGATGGAGAACGTGGCGCTCTGGCACGAGCGCGATATTTCTCATTCGAGCGTCGAGCGCGGCATCGGGCCGGACGCCACCATCCATCTCGATTTCGCGCTGCATCGCATGGCGGACGTGATCGAGAAGCTCGTTGTCTATCCCGAAAACATGGCGCGCAATCTGGCGCTCTTGGGCGGCCTGCACAATTCTCAGCGCGTGATGCTGGCGCTGACGCAGGCGGGCGTGGCGCGGGAAGACGCGTACCTGCTGGTGCAGCGCAACGCCATGGCGGTGTGGCAGTCGCCGCCGCCGCGCGCCGCGGACTCGCTGATCTCGCGCCTGAAGGCCGACGCCGACGTCACCGCAAAACTCTCCACCGCCGCCATCGACGCCTGCTTCGACGACGCGCACCACTTCCGCAATGTGGATGCGATCTTCGCGCGCGTGTTCTGATGAAGCGCGCGCTGGCGCTCGCTGTGCTGCTCGCGTTTGCGACACCGGCGCGCGCCCAAACTCCCGTTGTGCAAGTCGTGTTCATGACCGCCGAGTGGTGTCCCAACTGCGCCGCGCTCAGACCTGAGCTCGACAGGGCGATAACCCGCGTCGAAGGCGCTGCCCGCATCGACATGGATGTGACCAATTCCGCGCGTCGCGCGCAGAGCCGGGAAATCGCTGCGGCCAATAACGTCCTCGCGCAACACGACGCCTGGATCGGCCGCACGGGCTTTGCGGCGATCGTCGACGCCGCCACACACCGCACCCTCGGCTGCGTCACCGCCGCCTGGAGCGCCCCCGAGATCGAGGGCGCACTCCGCACCGCCGTCTGGAACGCGCGCCATCGCGGCGATCGCAACGAACGGCGCGTTCCACTGAGCGACTGCCCCGACTGAGCGCGCTGCGACGACGGGTGTTGACACGTTCTGCTTTTGTTCCTAGGTTGCGGCATCACTTCCGCAGGGAGGGCAGCCGGTACCCTGTTCTGTCGGCGCGGGAGTGTGGTGATCGAGCGTGAGCAGCCGCTGCGCCGGGGGGACTTTTGCACCCCGGACCAACGCAGCGGAAATCCGGGGCCCTGTGATGAACAGCACAGACCCGCACGCGCGTCGGCCGTACTGGACAAGGGTCCGAATGAAGGCCCGGGGTCATGCTGGCGCGAAACGATTGCGGGGACGCGGACGGTGTTCGCATCTCTCTCACTACCAAATTCGCGGATTTCGCCCGCGTCCCCGGCCCTCCCAGTTGTCTCCGCAGCGTGAAAACGCGTGCGGTGATGAGTGCTGGTCGAACGAAGGGAGCGCGGGCCTATGGCCCGCATCTTTTTCATTCGGCGCTGCCGGGCGGGCCATAGGCCCGCGCTCCAACTCGCAAACACCTCCATCGACCTCTTGCGTCACCCGCGCATTCACTTTACATCACAAAGCACTCTGATGGAGATTGCCATGATCCGCACCCTCGCCGCCGCACTCGTTCTCGCAGCGCTCCCCCTCGCGGCCCATGCGCAGACGCCGCAGCGCCCGCCCGTCGCCCGCCCGGCCGAGCCGGACCTGGCCGCACAACGCGCCGCGATCGCGAAACTCGACTGGATGGTCGGCGCCTGGGAAGGCGCGGGATGGGTGGACATGGGCGGCGGGCGCCAGACCTTCCGGCAGACCGAGGCTATCGAGCGGCGGCTGGGCGACAGCCTCCTCCTCATCGAAGGGCGCGGCTATGCGGGCACGCCCGAGACCATGGCCTTCAACGCCGTCGCGCTCGTGTCCTTCAACGACCGCACGGGCAAGTACAATTTCCGCAGCCACACGCGCGGCTATGTCACCGACGCCACGGCGGAATTCATGCCCGACGGCTCCTTCCGCTGGACGATGACGCCACCCGGCATGACCATCCGCTACACCATCACACAACCTCGTCCAGGCGCGTGGAACGAAGTCGGCGAGCGCTCGAGCGACGCCGGCGCTACATGGACGAAGTTCTTCGAAATGAACCTGATGAAGAAGCCGTGAGCGGGCTTACGTCCCCGCCTTGATCTGACGGCGGGCCTCGTCGAGGAGTTCGATCATCTTGGAGCGGATCTGGTGATCCGACTGGGCGATCTTCTTCGCGTCGAGGTCCGCGCGGACCTTGCGGAAGAGGTCCTCTTCGCCGGCTTCCTCGAGATCGGCCAGCAGGACGGTCTTGGCGTAGGCGTCCGCCTCCTCGCCCGAAAGCCCGGCGAGTTCGGCCGCCCAGAGCCCCGTCAACTTGGCCCGGCGGGCCTGGGCCTTGAACTCGAGCTCCTGCGTCAGCTCGTAATTCTTCTCCTGGGCGCGCTTGCGGTCGTCGAATTCGCTCATCGGGGGTTCCTGACTGGTCTCACTCGCCCCGGACATAGAGACCCGCCCGCTCAGGATCAATCATGGCCGGTTCAAACTTGGCCGCGTCGCAGCGGGCCACAACACCGCGTGATTGTGGCGGGGCCGCGATTCCTCTACGAGTCGCCGCACCGGGGGCCCGCGTCGCCCGCCGTCCCCGTCATACCCTCGCGGCCGCACCGCACACGTTTTCACCCATGCCCGCCCCCCAGAAATCCCTTGGGGTCGGGCATGCAGGAGCACCAGATGTCCCGCCGCAAGAAGATCTACGAAGGCAAGGCCAAGATTCTCTATGAGGGTCCCGAGCCGGGCACGATCATCCAGTACTTCAAGGACGACGCCACCGCGTTCAACGCGCAGAAGAAGGCGATCCTGGAAGGCAAGGGCGTGGTCAACAACCAGATCTCCGCCTTCATCATGCAGAGCCTCAACGCGATTGGAGTCCCCACGCACTTCATCCGCACGATGAACATGCGCGAGCAGCTCGTGCGCGAGGTCGAGATCATTCCGCTCGAAGTCGTCTGCCGCAACGTGGCGGCGGGCTCGATCGCCAAGCGCCTCGGCCTCGAGGAAGGCACGCCACTGCCGCGCTCGATCATCGAGTTCTATTACAAGAACGATGCGCTCGAAGACCCGATGGTCGCGGAAGAGCACATCACCGCATTCAACTGGGCCTCGACCCAGGAGATCGACGACATCATGGCGCTCACGCTGCGCGTGAACGACTATCTGTTCGGCATGTTCGCCGCCGTCGGCATCAAGCTCATCGATTTCAAGATCGAGTTCGGCCGCCTTTACGAAGGCGACATGGTGCGCACGGTCATCGCCGACGAGATCAGCCCGGACTCGTGCCGCCTGTGGGATACCCAGACCAACGAGAAGATGGACAAGGACCGCTTCCGCCGCGACCTCGGCAACGTCACCGAAGCCTACGTGGAAGTCGCGCGCCGCCTCGGCATCCTGCCGAAGCAGTCCACCGGCACCGGCGACGCGGTGCACTGACATGAAGGCGATCGTGACTGTGGGACTGAAGCCCGGCGTCCTCGACGTGCAGGGCAAGGCGGTGGCCAACGCGCTGGTGGGCCTGGGCTTCGGCGACGTCGCGGACGCGCGCGTCGGCAAGGTCATCGAGATCGACCTGAAGGGGCACGACCGCGACGCCGCGCACACGAAGGTCAAGGAGATGTGCGAGCGCCTGCTCGCCAACACCGTGATCGAAAGCTACCGGATCGAAATCGCGTAGAACGCTGCGATGATCACCGGCCTCAATCACGCGAACATTTCGACCGTGAAACTTGAGGAAACACGCGCGTTCTTCGTCGATGTGCTTGGATTGAAGATGGGGCCGCGTCCCGACTTTCCGTTTGCCGGCGCATGGCTCTATGTCGGCGATCAGGCGGTGCTGCATATCGTCGAACGCAACAAGGCGCGCACGCCTGACGGCGCGCTCGACCACTTCTCGTTGACGGTCGGCGATTTTGACGCCGCGCTGGCGCAGCTCGACTCCGCAGGCGTGCCATACGTGGCGCAGGACATTCCCGACGGGTTCGGACGGCAGGCGTTCCTGAAAGACCCCAACGGTGTGACCGTCGAACTCACCTGGACCGGGCGCTAGCGCTCAATCCCCGCCGCCGCCGTCGCCGCCATCGCCCCCGTCCGAGTTGTCGTTGTCCTTGCCGCTGCGGCCGCCGTCGCCGTGACCGTAGATCGGCCCGCCGTCGCCGCTGCGCCCGTCATGGGCCGGACGCGCCGTCGTACGCCTCAGTGCACCGACGATGGACACGAGTCCCGCGCCGACCACCACGGCCGCGATCGCCCAGACGACAAGCATGCCGAAGTCCATCCTCACTCCGCCCTGTCGGCGCGATAGAACACCCACGTCAGCCCCGCGCACACGGCGACGCATACGACGGCGAGAACGATCAGAACGGGCGGCATGACGCACTCCTTCTGCGGCTTAGTACACGCATCTCCGCTTCCCGTAACCGGCGACGCACGCTAGTCAGGCGCCATCATGCGCGCCGCCGTCATCGTCTTCCCCGGCTCCAATTGCGACCGCGATTGCGCCACTTCGCTCGAACGCGTCACCGGCAAGGCGCCGGACATGGTCTGGCACGCCGAGACCGCCCTGCCGGACCGCCTCGACCTCGTCATCCTGCCCGGCGGCTTCGCCTACGGCGACTATCTCCGCTCCGGCGCCATGGCCGCGCGAAGCCCTGTGATGGAAGCGGTGAAACGCCACGCCGAGGAAGGCCGCATCGTCGCCGGCATCTGCAACGGCTTCCAGGTGCTCACCGAGTGCGGCCTGCTGCCGGGCGCGCTCATGCGCAACGTCACCATGCGCTACATCTGCAAGGACACCCCGCTCGCCATCGAGCGCGCCGACACGGCCTTCACCCACGCCTACGGCGGCGAACCGGACACCGTGATGCCGATAGGCAACGGCGACGGGCGCTTCTACGCCGACGACGAAACGCTGGCGAAACTCGAAGGCGAGGGGCGCGTGGTGTTCCGCTATCTCGACAATCCGAACGGGTCGTCGAACGACATCGCCGGCATCATGAACCCGCGCGGCAACGTCCTCGGCATGATGCCCCACCCGGATCGCTGCGCCGATCCCGCCATCGGGCGCACGGGCGGCTGGGGCTTCTTCCGCAGTCTCGCGCAAGCCGCCGCCTGATACCTGCGGCGCCAGAGCCTTGACGGGCGGGCCCCCGCCGCCTTTCTTCCCGCGTTCAAGATTCAAGAGAATGACGAGGTATGCCCATGGGTTTCGACGACGAAGTCGACTCCGCGCGACGAAAACTCGAGGCGGCGCTTTCCCACAAGGACGAACCGTTCGACGATCTGGCGGCGCTGCAGGCTCTGCTGCCGCTGCTGGTGTCGAAGATTCAGAGCCGCCGTCTGACTTTCCAGCTCGGCGACGATGACGACGAGACGTCCATCGAGATCGTGCACACGCAACGCGACGAAGCGCTCGGCTTCATCTTCGCCGATGACGGCGAATACGTGTTCGAGTCCAACCACGAGGACTTCTTCGACGACTTCGTCGACGAGGAAGCCGACAGCTTCACGCTGCGCCTCTACGAGACGCTGCGGTCGGACTTGCCGAAATACGAAGTCGAGCGCGGCTGACGGCCTAGGCGTGCGCCCGCTTGCCGGGAGCTGCCTTGGCTGGCGCCTTCTTTTTCGCGGCAGGCTTGGACGCGGTTTTCGCAGGCGTGGCTTTCACCGGAGCAGGCTTCGCCGGCTTTGCAGCGGCTTTCGCGGCTTCCTGTGGCTTGGCGACCGGGGCGGCTTTCGCGGCGATGGGCTTTGGCGCGGGTTTCGCGGGCGCCGGCTTCGCGGCCGCTTTCGGCGCGACGGCCTTGGCGGCCTGCTTCATCGGAGCAGCCGACTTGGGCGCGGGATGCGCCTTTCCGTTGGCCTGACCGTTCAGCGCCTTGGCGGGCGCTGCGACGGGTTTGGCCTCGACGGCTTTCATCGGCGCGACAGGCTTTGGGGCGGGCGCAGGCTTGGCGACGGCCTTCACTGGCGCGGCCCTCGCCGCCGGCGCCTTCGCGGCGACGGGCTTGGGCGGCGCGACAGGCTGGGCGGGCGCTTCCGCCTTCACCGCGGCCTTCACAGGCGCTTTAGCAACAGGCGCGGCGGTGGCGGGCGGAGCCTTCGCGACGACGGCGGGCGACTTCTCGACCTTGCCCTTCACTGGCGCGGCAGGCTTCACTGGCGCCTTGGCGACAACCGGCTTGGCCTCGGCCTTGACCGGTGCAGGCTTGGCGGCCTTCGGCGCGGGTGCGGATTTTTCGGCCTTCGCGGCGATGGGCTTGGGTTCCGCAGCCGGTTTGGCGGCCTTCGCCACCACCGGCTTTGCGTCGGCTTCGGCCTTCTTCGCGGCTTCGGCTTTGGCCTTCTTGGCCTTCGCCGCCGCTTTTACGCGCTCGGCGGCCGGGGGCGGCGGCGGCGGCTTGGCGGCTTCGCGCGCCTCGATCTCGGCGACGAGCGCTGGAAGAAGTTCGGTGGCCTGATTTTTCTGGCGGTGATCGCCCACGATCAGCAAGCGCTCGGCGTTCGTCCGCAGAGACGCAAGTGCATCATCGGTCATGCCGGGCAATTTGCTGATCAGGTTCATGTTTCCTAGCGCCGCTTGAACGGCCGACGCACGCCGCCGCCGCCGGGCGCGCTTTCGGTCTTGTGACGGAAGACGACCCGGCCCTTGGTCGGATCATACGGCGACATTTCCACGGTGACGCGGTCACCGGCGAGCGTGCGGATCTTGTTCCGCTTCATACGCCCGCCCGTGTACGCGAGAACTTCATGGCCTCCTTCGAGGGTGACCCGGAAACGACCCTCCGGGAGCACTTCCGTGACGACGCCCTCGAACTCAATAAGTTCTTCTTTTGCCATCTGGCTCAGACCGCCTTCAAATTGACGGCGGCCGGCTTGCCCTTGCGCGGATCGGTCTCGACTTCGAAACTCACAGCCTGGCCTTCGCGCAGGCTCGTCATGCCTGAGCGTTCCACGGCGGAGATGTGCACAAACACGTCGGCGCCGCCGCCATCCGGTGCAATGAAGCCAAAACCCTTGTCCGGGTTGAACCATTTCACGACGCCTGTGGACATCGTTCGCTCCTTCAGAATGACATGACGCGGCGACTAGGCCTGTGACGACCTGGCTGGCGCCACCAGGCACGATGCCCGGCGTCCCCGCGTCCAACTGGACTTTGGCAGGTGTCGAAAAGGCCTGCGCCAAAGGCGCGAACGAGTGTCGAGTCAACCAAGTACCGCCGCTTAAATGGCCCCTGGAGGGCTCGAAAGTCAAGAATTCCACGGTGTTGACCAAGAACCAAGCGACTTCTCCAGCCAAGTTCGGCGACTATCTTCCTACGCCTTTGCGGGGTTTCGCCCCGTTCGTGACAAGCGCTGCGACCACGCTTAAAGCCCTGCCGCCATGAGCCATCCCCACCTCGCAGCAGCGACCGAGAAGCAGGCCCTCGAATTCGGCCTCTCCCGAGAGGAGTACGCCTCGGTACTCCAAAAGCTGGGCCGAACGCCGAACGTTACGGAACTCGGCATCTTCTCGGTGATGTGGTCCGAGCACTGCTCCTACAAGTCGAGCCGGGCGCACCTCGCCAAGCTGCCCACCACGGGTCCGCACGTCATCCACGGGCCCGGCGAGAACGCGGGCGTCATCGACATCGGCGAGGGGCTAGCCTGCATCTTCAAGATGGAGAGCCACAACCATCCGTCCTTCATCGAACCCTACCAGGGCGCCGCCACCGGGGTCGGCGGCATCATGCGCGATGTGTTCACAATGGGCGCTCGTCCCGTGGCGCTGATGAACGCGCTGCGCTTCGGCGATCCAAGCCATCCCAAGACGCGCCGTCTCGTGGACGGGGTCGTCCGGGGCATCGGCGGCTACGGCAACTGCGTGGGCGTACCGACGCTCGGCGGCGAGACCAACTTCCACGCGGGCTACAACGGCAACATCCTCGTTAACGCCATGTGCGTGGGCGTCGCCCGCAAGGATCGCATCTTCACCTCCGCCGCCGGCGGACCGGGGAGCCCCGTCGTCTATGTCGGCGCCAAGACCGGCCGCGACGGGATCCACGGCGCGACCATGGCCTCGGCCGAATTCGGCGACGATGCCGAGGAGAGCCGCCCCACCGTCCAGGTCGGCGACCCGTTCCTCGAGAAGCTCCTCATCGAGGCCTGCCTCGAACTCATGGAATCCGACGCCATCATCGGCATCCAGGACATGGGCGCCGCCGGCCTCACGTCGTCGTCCGTCGAAATGGCGTCCAAGGGCGGCTCCGGCATCGAACTCGACATCGACGCGATCCCCGCGCGCGAGACCGGCATGAGCCCCTACGAGTTCATGCTCTCGGAAAGTCAGGAGCGCATGCTCATGACGCTGAAGCCGGGCAGCGAGCCGGAGGCGCAGCGAATCTTCGAGAAGTGGGGCCTCGACGCCGCCGTGATCGGCAAAACGACGAATTCGGGTCGCCTCGTGCTGAAGTGGAAAGGCGAGATCGCCTGCGATCTGCCGCTCGGTCCCCTCGCTGACGAAGCGCCGAAATATGAGCGGCCCTACGTGACGCCGGCGCGCGTGGCGGGCAAGACGCCGTCGCCGCAGGTTCCCGCCGCGCCGTTCGCGCAAGCGCTGACGAAAGTCATGACGTCACCCGACATGGCGTCCAAGCGCTGGCTCTGGGAACAGTACGATCGCGACGTGATGGCCGACACCGTCGCCGCATCTGGCGGCGCCGACGCCGCCATCGTGCGCCTCCACGGCTCGAACCGCGCGCTCGCGATCTCGTGTGATGTCACGCCGCGCTATGTGCAGGCCGATCCGTATGAAGGCGGCAAGCAGGCGGTGGCGGAGTGCTGGCGCAATCTCACCGCCGTGGGCGCAATGCCCCTCGCCGTGACGGACAATCTCAATTTCGGCAATCCGCAGAAGCCCGAAGTGATGGGCCAGATCGTGGCCGCCATCGAAGGCATGGCCGAAGCCTGCCGCGCGCTCGACTTCCCCGTCGTGAGCGGCAATGTCTCGCTCTACAACGAGACCAACGGCGCTGCGATCCCGCCGACGCCCGCCATCGGCGGCGTAGGATTGCTCGAAGACATGGCGCAGCGCGCCGGCTTCAGCGGTCTCAAGGAAGGCGACGTGCTGGTGCTCATCGGCGCGACGAAGGGCGAACTCGGCCAGTCCATGTATCTGCGCGAAGTGTATGGCCGCGAAGACGGCGCACCGCCCGTCGTCGATCTCGCGGTGGAAAAGAAGAACGGCGATCTCGTGCGCGGCCTCATCCGCGACGGCTTCGCGACGATAGTCCACGATCTCTCCGACGGCGGCCTCGCGGCGGCGGTCGCGGACCTCGCGCTCGTCAACGACATCGGCGTCTACCTCGAACCACGCCGCGACATCGACGCGACCGCGTGGCTGTGGGGCGAAGACCAGGCGCGCTACCTGATCGCCGTGCCCGCCAGCGAAGCAGAGTTCATTTACACCACCGCCGACGAGGCGGGCGTCATAGCGGAACCCGTCGGAGTTGTTGGCGGCTGCGAGATCGCCTTCGGCGACGAAGCGCTCGATCTCGCCGACCTGCGCGCCGCGTGGGAAGGCTGGATGCCGGGGTACATGAACAAGGTCGCCTAGCGGCGCCCACTGGTCACCGCGCGCCGAAGCGCTACGCTCGCGCCACACATGGGAGCGAGACATGGGCCGGATCATCAGCGGTGCGCGCGAACTCACCACCGCGCAGCTTGAAGAGCGCGCCGCGCGCGCGGCGAGCGGGCTCAAGAGCCTTGGCGTGAAGCCGGGTGACATCGTGGCGCTCTATCTCCGCAACGATCTCGCCTTCTTCGAAGCGAGTGCGGCGTGCGGACTCGTCGGCGCCTATCCGACGCCGGTGAACTGGCACTACACGACCGACGAGGCGCGCTACCTGTTCGAGAACTCGGGCGCGAAAGTCATCGTCATTCACGCCGACCTGCTCGGCCCCATCCGCGAGGCTTTGCCACCCGGCGTGCCGGTGCTCATTGTCGAGACGCCGCCGGAAATCAGCGCGGCCTATGGCGTTGCGCCCGCTGCGTTGCCGGCGGGCTATCCCGAGTGGAGTTCATGGCTTGAGGGCTTTGCACCGCTCACCGAACCGCCCGAAGCCGCGCCCGGCACGATTATCTACACCTCCGGCACGACGGGTCGCCCCAAAGGCGTGCGCCGGGCGCCGCCGACGCCGGAGCAGGCCGCGATCACGCTGCGCAATATCTGTTTCATCTTCGGCTTCGATCCCGCGAACGCCGACGCATGATCAGCGCGGCGGTGGGGCCCATGTATCACTCCGCGCCGAACGCCTATGGTTTGACGCTCGCGCGGCTCGGCGGCACGCTCTTTCTGGAGCCGCGCTTTGATGCGGAAGGCCTGCTTAAACTCATCGAAAAGGAACGCATCACGCACCTGCACATGGTGCCGATCATGTTCAACCGCCTGCTGAAACTGCCCGAGGACGTGCGCAAGAAATACGATCTCTCGTCGCTCAAATTCGTCGTCCATGCGGCGGCGCCCTGCCCCGCGCCCGTGAAGCGCGAGATGATCGAGTGGTGGGGGCCGATCATCAACGAATACTACGGCTCGACGGAGACGAGCGGCGTGGTGTTCTGCACCTCGGAACAATGGCTGGCCCATCCCGGCACGGTCGGCACGCCGATCCCCGGCGCCGACGTGCGCGTCATCGACGACGATGGAAACACGCTCAAGGCCGGCGAGATCGGCGAAGTCGTCGCGCGCAGCTTCGAGATCGCGGACTTCACCTATCACGGCGACGACGCCAAGCGCCGCGCATCTGAAAAGGCCGGCCTCATCGCGCCCGGCGACATCGGTTTCTTCGACGCCGACGGCTTTCTCTATCTGTGCGACCGCGCCAAGGACATGATCATCTCCGGCGGCGTGAACATCTATCCCGCCGAAATCGAGAGCGACCTGCATAAGATGCCCGGCGTCGCCGACTGCGCGGTGTTCGGTGTGCCCGACGACGAATACGGCGAAGCGGTCCACGCGGTCGTGCAACCGCAACCGGGCGTGGAACTGAGCGAAACCGAAGTCCGCGCCTACCTCCGCGAACGCATCGCCGGCTACAAGGTGCCCAAGCGCGTGACCTTCGCCGCCGACCTGCCGCGCGAGGATTCAGGCAAGATCTTCAAACGCAAACTGCGCGAGCCCTTCTGGGAGGGGCGAGAGACGCGGATTTGAGACAGGCGGCTATCAGGTTACATCCGGGAATTCTAAGCCAAAGTCGGAAGACGCGCTTCGGACCACCTCCGTTATCGCAACCTGAGAGTTATTGCGACGCGCCATTCTGGTGATCATTTCGCGGTGTCGAGCGCTTGCGCCAAGTCCGAACGTCACTTGCTTCAAAAATTCTGGCTCAAACTTCAGCGCGCCCTCTCTGTTCGTTACGATCCGAAACTCTTTTTCGTGAGCCCAAGCTGGCGCTTTCGATGATAGAATCTTGGCGGCGGCATTGGACACCGGCGCGTCCGGCAAAGGCTCACTAAAGTCCCCAACTGCGAGCCATCCCGCGAAGGCGTCCTCTTGATACCTAACCGGCGTGCCACCCACAAAAAACGTTGTCGCATTCAGATCTGCGTTGGTAGGCGCCGGATATCGGTCCCAGAAATAGTCTTGCGGTATCTCGTAGTATAGGCAAACACCCCGCCAAGCGTCCGCATAGTGAGACCACATCAGGTGATTCTCCATGTTCACGCTAAAACAGCAGATGCCTGAATTGTCGGATGGCTCTCTGTTCTCAAAGCCTTGATGGATGGCGCGCAGGGTTGCCCGTTGGTGCGCTGGCAACTGAGGTAGCAGCAAAGTCCGCTCAATCGCTCGCCGCCAATCAATTCGGCAATCGAACGGATCATTGAGCTTGAAAGGCGAGCAACAGTAAAATTCGGAGAACTCAAGCTCTTGCCAGAGATACTCATTCACACTTCGAAACCTGAACAACTGCCAAGGCATCTTCATTCGCGCAAACTTTCAAACGGCTGGGGAGCGGGCCGCTACGCACCATACCGAAACCACCCCTGCACCGGCCATTCAAACAGCACATCCTCCAGCCGGCTGCCCGCGCCGACATTGTGCACCATCAGCGGTCGCCCGCGCGCGCGTTGCGTGGAGACGACGCCGATATGCGGCACCGGGATGCGCCACGAGATCACGTCGCCCGGTTGCAGCATCGCGACATCCACCTGCCGCCCAAGACTGGCGCCCTTGCGGGTGAAAAACGTCTCAAGGTTCGGCACGCGGCGGTGATCGATGTTCGTATCGGGGCGGTTGAGGCCCCAGATTTTCGGATAGGCGGCGAACGCCGCGCGCATGTCGCGGTGCACGAGCTGCTGCAGGTCCACGTCCGCCGCGCGGAAGGCGCGCACCACCGTGTCGGCGCACACGCCGCGATCGTCGGCCACGTCTCCCATGGGATACGCGATCGATCGGTACGCGGGATCGTAGAGTTCGGGCCGCCGCGTCCGCGCCTCCGCGCCGAGCGCGACCCGCCTGCCGAAGTCCGCCTGCTGCGCAAAGGCCGGCGTCGCCGCCAGCAATCCTAAGAGCGTCGCCCGTCGGTCGATCTTCATGCGCCCAAGGACAATCCCGGCACGCGGCGAATTTGCGGCGCGCGTCACCGCACCCAGACCAGCTCCGATTCCCCGAACCGCGCGAGATCGGCGATCACGGCGCGGCGCGCGGCTTCGCGCACGGCGTCCTTGGTCAGTGCGGTGCAACCGACGATGCGGTCGCCATCGCGTTGCACGGTGATGTCGGCCATGGCGCCGTCGCGCAGGATCGGGCCGCAGGAAATCACCGTCATCGCCACCCGCGTCACCGGCGTCCGCAGGGCCCCGCGCGGCGCAAGTGCGGCGTAGGCGGGCCCCTCTTCCTTCGGGCTCGTCACCTCGGCCACATAGAGCGGCGCAAGCGCTTCACCATCGCCCTTCGCGGCCGGAACCGCCACGAACCGCATCGGCGGATCGTCCTCACCGATGAAGACGATGCGCCAGGCGCCATCCGCCTCCCGCGTGACGCGCACCCAGTCGATGCAGTCGTTGCGCTCCGGCGCGCTCGTCGCGGGATCGATCTTGCAGTCGTCCTCGCGGTGCGCCCACAGACCTTGCGACAGCACGAAGACGCCATCCTGATCCGCCGGCGTGAACAGCGTCGTTTCAGCCGTCAGCATCGCGCATCCGGCGAGCGTCGCCGCCGCCAACAGCGCCGCAAGGATCTTCATCGACGTCCCTCCTGCCTACGCGAATGGTGTAGGGTGGATCGCCCGGCCGAGATATCCACCTTGATCTGCGACAAACGATGGTGGATTTCGCTCCGCTTGATCCACCCTACGAGGCCAATCCCATGCCGATGCCCGCCGCCGAGATCGAAACGCTCCTCCGCGAAGCGTTTCCGGACGCCGACATCGAGATCGTCGATCTTGCGGGGGATGGCGACCATTACAAGGCGATCCTCGCGTCGGCAGCGTTTTCCGGAAAGACACGCGTGGCGCAGCACCAACTCGTCTATGCGGCGCTGAAGGGCCGGATGGGCGGCGAGCTGCACGCGCTGGCGCTGGAGACGAAGGCGAAGTGATCCCGCCCGATTGGCCGCACCTCGGCCTCGGCATTTCGGGTCCGCACGCCACGCGCTTCGTCAGCGAGAAGGACACGGTGCGCCTCATCCACGCCGCCATCGACATGGGCGTGACACTCTTCGACACCGGTCCGATGTACGGGAACGGCGAGGCGGAACGGCGATTGGGCGTCGCGCTGAAAGGCGTGCCGCGCGACAAGGCCGTTGTGATCACCAAGGTCCGCACCTTCATGCCTGACGGATCGTTCTGCCCGCCTTTCGAAGCGCAGATGCGCGCGAGCCTGAAGCGGCTAGGCCTGAATGACGTCGACGCGGTGCTGCTGCATGGCCCTCGCGCTGAACAGGTCTCGGTAGGCTGGACCGGCGACCTACGAGAGGCAAAGGCGCTCGGCATGATCCGCTATGGCGGCGTGTGTGCGCGCGATGCGGCGCGCTGGGCGATCTGGGACGATCCCGCCAACGCCGACCAGTACGATCTGCTGATGACGCCGCTCGATGATCCCGCGCTGCTGGCGCACGCTGCGGAAACCGGCGTCGGCGTGCTGGCGATCGAAACGATGCGATCGCGGCGACGTTTCCGTCTGCCGCGATCGCAGTCCGATCTGTGGTATCTCGCCCGCGACGCACGCGACGCCTACACAAAGGTGCCGCAACCGTCAGGACCGGGTCTGGAAGCGGCGCTCGCCCTTCCCGGCGTGCGGAGCGCGATCGTCACGACGACGCGCCCCGCCCACCTTGAAGAAAACGCCCGCCGCGCGGGGCTTACTCCACCGACAAGCTGAACGCGCCCGTCTTGCCACCCTGCAGCGCGCTGGTGCGGATGATCACCGAGCCCGAAGATGCGAACGTGAACTCGACCTTGGCGTTGGTGTCGCCGCCGCTGTCGTCGTCGCTCTTGATGATGGCAAAGCCGCCCGGCGTCATGGCGCCGATGTCGAGGAACGCATCGAAGGCTTCCGAGCGCAGGATGATCGTCACCGTCTCGCCGGCGCGGCCGCGGATCGAGTAGTAGTCATACGGGCGGAATTCATCGAACTGCGCGGAGCGGTCCGTGAGTTCGCCGCGCACGACCTGGCCCTTGTTGATCGATTTCGGACGCGGCGCGGGGCCGGCCGGCGGCAGGTTCTCGAACTTCAGGGTGTAGGCGCCCTTCGCGTCCTTGTCGAAGCCGACGACGCGCACGGTGTACTGACCGTCGTCCGGCAAGATCGCGAGCAGGCGGGCATTCTTGTCGCCGCCACTGTCGTCGTCGGTGGCGATCGATTCAAACGCGCCGTTGTTCGTGCGGCCGAGTTCGACGAGCGAGTCGAACGCGCTCGACGCCGTGGAGAGCGCGATGCGATCGCCCTTCTTTCCGGTGAAGGTGTAGAGCGCGTAGAGCTTGTCGCCGTCTTCCAGACGACCGCCGCCATCGGCCAGCGTGCCGTTGACGGTCGACCCTGCGGTGATCGGCGAAGCGGCCGGCGCCGGGGGCGCGTTGTAGGCCGAGACGCGCAGTGAATACGGACCAGTCATTCCGGCGTTGAGCGCGTTCGCGCGCACGGTGAAGAGGCCGGCTTCGGTCGCCGCGAAGCGGATGCGCGCGTCCTGCCCGCCCGCGCCGTCATCGTCGGTGACGGTTGAGGAAAAGGCCGAGCCTGTGCCCGAGCCGAGCAGCAGGAAGGAATCGAAGGCCGACGAGCTCAGCACGATCTCCACGCCCTGCCCGGCGTTCAGCCGGAGGGAAAAATCGTCATAGGCGCTCTGATCCTCGGACTTCGGATCATCGGCGGTAAGGGCGCCGGACAGGGTCTGGCCGACATTGATGGTCCGCTGCGCCTGGGCGTGGGCCGGTGCGGCGAGAGCGAGCGTCATGGCGCTCGCGGCGGCGAGGAGACCGAACATCTTGTTCATCGAAGATAACCCCTGAGGAGGCGCCGAAACGCCGATCTGGCGTTCTAGGCTCTCCTGAGCCGGACCTTGACCTTACAAGTTGGACAGGTTGAAGGCGGAACCGCGGCGCTTGATGGTCGCCCTTCGATTCCCTAGCTGTACGGTACGCATCTGGAGCCCCCCCATGACTGTCGCCCCCGCTCAAGACCGCATCAAGGCCCTCGTGGAGGGCGCCGACGTGGTCCTCTTCATGAAGGGCGTCGCCTCCCGGCCACAGTGCGGGTTCTCGTCCACCGTGGTCCAGATCCTCGACCACCTCGGAGTCGACTTCCAGGACGTGGACGTGCTGGCCGATCCCGCCATCCGTGAGGGTGTGAAGGTCTTCTCCGACTGGCCCACCGTCCCCCAGCTTTACGTGAAGGGCGAATTTGTCGGCGGCTGCGACATCGTCCGCGAGATGTTCGAAACCGGCGAACTGAAGCCCTACCTCGCCGAGAAGGGCGTTCTCGAAACCGCCTGAGTTAAACGCTAGCATTCCTCCCAACAGGAGGAACGCGCATGCCCGCCATTAGCCACGCCGACTATGTCCGCCACGATGCACTGGGCCTTGCGGAACTCGTGCGGCGCAAAGAAGTATCGGCGGGCGAATTGCTCGACGCCGCGATTGCGCGGCTCGATGCCGTCAATCCGACGATCAACGCGCAGGCATTCCGCTTCGTCGAACTCGCACAGAAGCAACTCGCGGCGGGCGTCGGCGACGGTCCTTTCGCGGGCGTCCCCTTCATGACCAAGGATCTCGCCGTCATGGTCGCGGGCGCGCCGCTTTCATCGGGCAGCCGCGCGTGGAAGGACAATGTCGCGAGCGTCGACAGCGTCTTCACCGAACGCATGCGCGAGGCGGGCCTCGTCATCTTCGGCTCCACGACCTCGCCTGAGCTGGGCCTGACGCCCACCACGGAAAACAAGGTTCAGGGCGAGACGCACAATCCGTGGAAGAACGGCTACAGCGCCGGCGGGTCCTCGGGCGGGGCGGCAGCGGTCGTCGCGGCGGGCGTCATTCCGATGGCGCAGGCGAGCGATGGCGGCGGTTCGATCCGCACTCCGGCGTCGGCATGCGGTCTGTTCGGCCTGAAGCCTTCACGCGGGCGCGTGCCGCTCGGTCCGCTGCGCACGGAAGGCTGGAACGGCATGAGCGTGGTAGGGTGCGTGTCGCGGAGCGTGCGCGACAGCGCGGCCTTTCTTGACGCGACATCGGGCATCGAGCCCGGAGCGCGCTACGACGCGCCGCCCGCGCCCGGCGGCGGCTTTCTCGCTTCACTCGACTCCGCACCCATGGGCCTGCGCATCGCGCTGTGGACCCGGTCCTGGGCGGACGCCGAGATCGACGCCGAGTGCGCGGAGGCGGCGCGCGCTACGGGGCGCCTGTGCGAACAACTGGGCCATCGCGTCGAAGAGGTGCGCCCGCCCATCGACGGCGGCGCGCTCGCCGCCGCCTTCATGCCGTTGCTGATGACGAGCGTGGCCAAGGACATCGCCGATCGCGGCGCGGCGCGCGGCGCCGACGTGCGCGACGACGAACTGGAGCCGATCACCGCCTTCTATCGCAAGCGCGCCGAAGAGGTCCGCGGCGTCGACATCCAGAATGCGCTCGGCGTGCAGCAGCGCGCCGCCATCCAGCTCGCGCATTTCATGGCCGACTACGATCTGATCCTCTCGCCCACGCAAGGCACGCCGCCGCCAAAGCTCGGCGTGCTGTCGCTGTCCAATCCCGATTTCGCGGCCTATGGGCGCGACGTCGTCGCCTTCAGCCCATTCACCGCGCTCGCCAACCACACCGGCCAGCCCGCCATGAGCGTCCCGCTAGCGACGAGCAAGAGCGGCCTGCCCATCGGCGTGATGTTCACCGCGCGCTACGGCGCGGAAGCGACGCTGCTCAGCCTCGCTGCGCAACTGGAAAGTGCACAGCCGTGGAAGGACCGCCTGCCGGTCCTCTGACGCGTCTCACACCGGCAGCGTCACCCGCACCAGCGCGCCGCGCGGCTGACCATCGCGTATCTCCACATCGCCGCCATGCGCACGCGCGATCTCGCGCGCGGCGGCCAATCCAAGACCAGCGCCTGCGCCGGTCGCGCCTTCGCCGCGCACGAACGGGCGGAAGACTTTCTCGCGTTCCTCACGCGGAATGCCGGGTCCTTCGTCGGTGACGTCGATGCACACGTCGGCGCCATCCTGGCGCATGGCGACACGCGCGACGCGACCATACTTCAACGCATTGTCGATCAAATTTTCCACGAGCCGCTTCAGCCCCACCGCCTGCCCCATCACGACGAGACGATCGGGGCCTTCATAGGTTACGTCCTGTCCAGCCTCGGTGCGGTCATCGACGGCGCTCTGCAGCAGCGCTGCAAGATCCAGTTTCACCCGCGCCTCACGAGTCGGATCATCGCGCGCGAAGGCGATGAACGACGACACCATCGCGTCGATCTCGCCGGTCTCCTTCGCCAGCTTGTCGCGCAACGCGGGATCGGCGTTCTCCGCAGCCAACCTAAGACGCATCAACGGTGTGCGCAGATCGTGCGCCACAGCGGCGAGCATTTCGGTGCGCTCCGCGACGAGCGAGCGCAGACGGCCCTGCATCGCGTTCACCGCACGCGCGGCGGTGCGCAGTTCGCGCGGCCCCTCTTCCTTCACCGGCGCCTCGCCGACGTCGATGCCCACCCGCCGCGCCGCTTCCGCAAAGCGCTGGATCGGCGCGGCGAGTCGGCGTGCAAACAGCAACGCGAGCAAGAGCAGGATCACCAAAGTTGCGCCGATGCCGAGCGCCGCGCGCATGATCCAGTCAAGGGTTTCGGCGTTGGATTGCTGGCGCATCACGAGCCAGCGCCCGTCGGCCATTTCCGCCGCAACAAGGAAGCCCGACATCAGCACAACCCCTGGCGGCGGCGGCGCAAATCGCGGCGGTTCCGGAGGTTCGGGCGGCTCCGGCGGACGCGGCGCGATACGCACAGGCTGTTCGGTCACGGCGTTCGGCGGTTGCGGCGGCATGGGCGCTTCCACCCCGGCGTGCGGAGGACGCGGCGCGTTCGGCGCGCGCAACGTCACATCCCCGTTTTCCGAGATGATGACTTCGCGACGGACACGCGACTCTCCCTCGCGCGACGCCCGCGCACGGAGGTGCATCTCGCGAACTTTCTCGCCGTCTGCGCGCCGCTTCTCATGCTCCACGCGGAACTCTTCCGAGCGCACGCGAAAAACGACAACGTCCGTGGGCGTCGCGTCGAACGCCACCACCACTTTCTGCGGCGTTGTTTCGAGTCGGCGCGCGAGATCATGCACGATGATGCGCCCCGCGCGCGGCGCACCCGCGACGCGGGGCTTCTGCTTTTGGATCGTCCACTTGGCGCCGTCGCCAGTGGGCGGCGTGCGGCCGGTCCTTGCGATCGCGTATCCAGCCGTGAACGCCTCTAGCACCTTGTCGCCGCGCATCACGTCTGGTGGACGCGGCGGCAGCATCACGACGGCGACGAGGTTGACCACGTACGCGGCAGCCAACGCGATCGCGACCAGCACCGCGAGGTGGGCGGCGATGGGCTGTCCTGATTTTGCGGGTGTTTCGGGGTCGCTCATGTCACGCGGGCGTCGGCTTGGCGGTGAAGAGGTAGCCTTCGCCGCGCACGGTGCGGATGAGTTCGCCGGTCTCGGGACGTTCCAGCTTCTTGCGCAGGCGGCTCACCTGCACGTCGACGGCGCGGTCAAACACGTCACTTTCATTCGAGAACGCGAGATCAAGCAGCTGGTCACGCGACAGCACGCGTTGCGGACGCTCCATGAAGGCGCGCAGCAGACGGAATTCGCCCGTCGACAACGACACCAGCACGCCGTCGGGATCGACGAGTTCGCGCCGGGCAAAGTCAAACCGGAAGCCGGCGAACCGCGCCGCCTCTGTCGCGCCCCGCCTGGAGTCCGTATCTTTCGCGCGCCGCAGCACCGCCCGCGCCCGCGCTACGAGTTCACGCGGGTTGCAGGGTTTGGAGAGGTAGTCGTCCGCACCGACCTCAAGACCCACTATCCGGTCGGCGTCATCGCCCAGCGCCGAAAGCATGATCACCGGCGGCCAGCCCCGCGTCGCCAGGCGCCGCGCGGCGGAGAGACCGTCCTCGCCGGGCATCATCAGGTCCAGGACTACGAGGTCCGCGCCATCAGCCTCCAGCGCCTTGTCCATAGCGGCGGCGTCGGGCGCCGAGGACGCCTTGAAGCCCGCACGATGGAACACCTCCACAAGCCCCTGACGGATGTCGGCGTCGTCGTCGACGATCAGTACGTGGGGCACGTCCGGGGGGGCGAGGATTTCTTCGGTCATGGCCATTTGGCTCCATCAAGAGCACGCGGGACGTTTCAGAGGTGTTTCAAGCCCGACGCACCGTGGACGCAAACCGCCGCAATGGTGCAACCGGGCCCGACCATACAGGGCCCGCGACGCCCGGGGGATATCCAAGGCGGATGTCCCGGGAGATGCGTCGTCCAAAATGAGAAAGAGACACCCATGAAGCGAGCCCTGATTCTGGCTGGCGCAGCCTTCGCCGCGATTGCGGTCGGCGCCTATGCCCACGCCGAGGAGCGCCGCGAGGTACGTCGCGAGCGCCACGAGATCCGTATCGAGCAGATGTCCCGCATCGACGCCAACACCGACGGCTTCGTCACCCGCGCCGAAGCCCAGGCCGAAGCCGAGCGCGCATTCGGCGAACTCGACAGTGACGACAACGGCAAGCTCGACAGCGCCGATCGCGGTCACGGTGGCCGGCACGTCATGGTGCATCGTCGCAGCGGCGGCGAGCACAAGGGCGGCCGTCATCACGGTCGCGGTCGCGGCGGCGACCACGACGTCGACGTGACAGTGCGCACTGAAGAAGGCGGCGAACGCACAGTGATCGAGCGTCGAGAGGTCCGCATCGCGCCGAAGGCGGGCGCCGGCCCGACCGCGCCCTCCGCAGCACCACAGCCGCCCGTACCGCCGCGCCCCCCGCGCGCGCCGATGACGATGATGCTGTTCATGAACGCCGAAGAATCGGATCTCAACAACGACGGCGCGCTGTCGAAGGAAGAGTTCGTGGCGCAGCAACTGCGCTTCTTCGACGCCGCCGACGCCAACCGCGACGGCAAGATCAAGTTCGAGCCGCCGATGCCGCCGGCGCCGCCCGAAGCGCCTACGCCGCCCACGCCGCCCCAACCCCCACGGCGCTAACGGCGAACGCCGGCGGCGCGCATCCCCCTGCCACGCCGTCGGCGCACTCTTTCCTACTCGAACCGTGACCCTTGTCCCGGAGGAGCATGCTTCTCCGGGACACTTCCTTGAAACAGTGTCAGCCCGGAAGCGAGAATATCTCGGGATTGATCGGCTGCAGGATGGGCGCGCCGAAGGTGAGCTTCTTGCCATCAGCGCCGCGCTGGTAGGGCACGAAGATCTGCACGCCCTCACCCTTGTCATGCTCCACGTGCACGACAAGCGCTTCACGTTGTTCGCCCGCGATGGCGATCTTGCCGTCGAAGGCAAGGCCGGCGATGAAGATGCGACCCGCCTCGGCTTCCTTGCGGAAGCCCATGATGAGCCCGGAGATATGGTCGTTCGGCGTCGAGCGCTCGATAGGGAGATCGACGTTCACGTGCGTCCGCTCGCCGTTCAGCCGGGTAGCCGCGCCGAACGGGGCGAAGGAGCCGCCGAGTTCCATCACCTTTGCAGCTTCCGCGTAGAGGTAGTCGAACGTCTCCTGGACATCCTTCTGCGTAGCCTCAATGCCCATCACGGTCTCCGATGGCCGCAGCGGCGGCGCCACTCGATTAGCCCTGCAGGGATGACAGCGCCAGCGGGGAAAGTATTCACTCAGGTCGCGGCGGCTCGACGGCGGGCCTCGTCGAGGAAATGCTGGTGCTTTGGATTGAGACCGCCGCTGGCGGCGACCGTTTCCATGGCGTCGGCCACCTGCCGCCAGCTGATCCCTCCGCCGTCCATGCTCGCGAGCCGCCAGAGCGCCAACCAGACGTCGCGCCGCGCCGTCGGATCCGAAGGGTTGAGTGACAGGGCCGTGCGCGCGTTCTCAATCGCATCCTTGAACGTCGTCTTCGCGACAACTGTCTGGCCGAGGATGCGGCGCACCTCGCCGAGCGAGTTGAGCGCGCTTGCGAGTGCGCTGTAGGCGCCCGAATCGTTCGGATCGGACAGGATCGAACGACGGATGGCTACTGCCTCTTCTGCAAAGTGCAACGCGAGTTCATGGTCGGTGGCGCCTGAGGCGATGGATGCCGACTTTTCCAGAAGCTCCGCAACGCCGCGCTGCACGGCTGCTGCGCCACCTGCTGCTTGTGCGAGTTTGCGCGCGCCCACGAGCGCCTCCGCATAGTGACTTTGCGCCGCCGCGTAGTTCTGGCGCGCGACGTTGGCGTCCGCTACAAGGGAGAGACGCGCCACAAAGTCACGCAGCGCCAGAGCATCGCGCGCGCCGGCCTTGATGGAAGCACGCGACGCTTCGATCGCGTGAGCGCCATGCACTACGACGGCTTCGTAGTCCTCGCGCGCCATCGATATCAGCGCGGCCTCGAAGAACGCCACGCCGCGTTCGTCCGGCGTCTGTGCGGCAAGGATGGCGGCGCTCGCGGCATCGTTGGCGCCGTTGATATCCTGGGAAAGAGCGCGCAGTCGCGCAACAAAGATCGCGCCCCAGAAATGACGCGGATCGACCGCGAAGGACTGCTCGTAGGCCTTGCGCGCACGCGGCCCATCCACGCCGTACATCACCGCGCCGGCATGTCGCCACATGTCGGCGTTGCGCGCTCCTGATGCGTGAAGCTCGAGCGCCGCGAAGGCGGCATCGGTCTGCCCGGCGGCGATGTCGCGCACCACGCCCTGCAGCGATGTGTCGGCGAGCAGGACGTCGAGGGCGCGTTTCTGGGCGTCGAGCGTTTCGACGGTCATGGGCGCCGCGAGCGGCCCTGCCCGGCGCGCGAGCGCGGCGACGAGCTGCGCGCGTTGATCGCCGCCGCTGGGCGCTGCGGGTTGCGCGCGCGGCTGTGCAGGCGGCGGCGCGCGCTGGGCTTCCGGCGGACGCGGCTCGGGCCGGGCTTCGGCGCGCGCGGGCGGCGGCGGCGCAGCGTTCTTGTCTTCCTTGGGCTTCTTCTTCCAGAACATGCGCGCACTTCTCGACCTTGACGGGCGCTCAAGGAACACCTCTGGGCCCCGCCCGTCCAGTGCTGCGCCCAGTGCGCGGGCGCCACGCAGGGGCGGCGCCGACGCCACAGATTGACTTCGCCCGGCCTCCTCCCCGACAACGGCCACACGGAAGCATCCCGTCCTTCTACGTCCGCTGTCGATCCTGCGGCGGAACAGACAATGCTCCACTTTAAGGCCCCTGCACGGGTGCAGGGGCCTTCGTAAGGTACGAGGGACGGGATGCCTTCCGAACCAACCGAGAGAACGCCCCGAGATCCGGGCCCGCCGGCGATCCTGTGGCGCGGCAAGCCGCTGGAGACGCCATTCGACGTGGCGGGCTACTTCGGCGTCGCGCACAACCATCTGATGTGGTCGCTCTACAAGGCGCCCGTGCAGAGCCGCTACCGCACCTTCGAAATCCCCAAGCGCACCGGCGGCATGCGCCTCATCTCGGCGCCCAACGGGCTCGTCCGAGACCTGCAGACCAAGCTCGCGCCGGTGCTGGCAGCGGCCTACGACGCGCACCCGGCGGCGCATGGATTTCTCTCGGGGAAAAGCGTCGTCTCGAACGCGCAGGAACACGCGGGCCAGCGCCTCGTACTCAACATCGATCTTGAGGACTTCTTCCCGACGATCAATTTCGGCCGCGTGCGCGGGCTGTTCATGGCGCGGCCCTTCTTCATGGGCGCGGGCGCGGCGGCGGTGATGGCGCAGATCGTCACGCACCGGAACGGGCTGCCGCAGGGCGCGCCGACATCGCCGGCGCTGTCGAACTTCATCGCAGCGACGCTGGACCGCCGCCTCACGCGGCTCGCGAAGGAAAACCGCCTCCGCTACACGCGCTACGCCGACGACATCACCTTCTCCACCAACCAGCCGGTCTTTCCGCCCTCGCTCGTCATCACCGAGCAGCATTCGGGCAAGATCGTGCCGGCGGAGACGCTGGAGCGCGCGATCGCGGCGGCGGGCTTTGCGATCAACCGCCGCAAGGTGCGGCTACAGACGCGCCACCAGCGCCAGTCGGTGACGGGCCTCGTGGTCAACACCGCGCCCAACGTCCACCGCGCGCGCATCCGCAAGATCCGCGCGATGATCCATGCGTGGGAGAAGTTCGGGCTGCAAAGCGCCGCCTACGAGCATTTCAACAAATATCGCGGCACGGCGGGCTCCATGCCGGACGATCCGTCCACGGCGTTCCGCAACATCGTCTATGGCCAGCTGTCCTTCGTGAAGATGGTGCGCGGGCGCGACGACAAGGTGTTCCTTAAGCTTTGTGCGAAGCTGATCGACCTCGATCCCAACCCGTCGAAATTCATCCGGCAGATGGTGTTCGGCGCCGACGACTTCGACGTCTTCATCAGCCATGCGAGCGAGGACAAGGACACGATTGCGCGCCCGATCTACGAGGCGTGCGCGCGGCGCGGCATCAAGGCGTTTCTCGACGAGGCGCATATCGGCTGGGGCGAGGACTTCACCAAGAAGATCAACACCGCGCTGGGGGCTGCGCGCACGGTGCTGTGCGTGATCTCGCAGACGGCGGTGACGAAGGAGTGGCCGCTCGCGGAGATCAACACGGCGCTGTCGATGGACGTGATCGGGCAGAAGAAGGTCGTGCCGCTGATCGTGGGCCAGCCCGACCTGTCGAAGCTGCCGCTGTTGAAGGCGCGCGATCAGATGGTCTGGCGCGGCGACGCGGAGGTTGTGGCGCGCGAACTGGAAAAAGTGGTGCGTCCGCCGAAACCGGAAGTGAAGAAAGGCGGCGCAAGCGTGCCCGTGATCGTCCCGAACTCGCCGGCGGACGCGAAACGCGCGGCGCAGGCGGCGGGCGCGAAGAAAAAGGGCGGCGGGTTGTTTGGGTGGTTTGGGAAGAAGTGAGGGGGCGATGGGGAGAGTTGCAGAAGTGGTGCCCCGAAAGATGCTGCTCACTTTTCCAACCTAGCTCAATTCGATTACGCAACTTGCCCTGAAGGGTAGATGTCCGGAACATACCACGAATTCGCACGCCGCGATCGACAACGCGAGCGTGCCATTTCCTATACCCGATTGCATCCTAGCCTTACACAACCTTAATCTAAGGACTTCGTGGCCGGGGGAAAACATGGGTGGCGTTACCGGATGGACGGGAAGCTTGCTCGCTTTAGGCGGAGCCTTCCTTACACTTGCTGGCATATTCGGGGTCGGCTTCAAGGTTGGACAGCGAGAGCGCGCACGCACACTAGAAAACGAAATTGATCAATTGAAGGAATTGCTTCGAGCCGCTCGAAACGGGCAAGAGACAGATCGGCAAGAAGCGAGCAAGTGGCGCAGCCGCTACAATGAAATTGCACCACAGGCGACTGTTCAGGGAAAGTCCGCGCAAAATAAGCTTGAGGATGTCCGCAAGCTTATCGACGACCCAAAATCAACCCGCTAGTTGTGGAGTATTTGGAACAGCTAACGAACCCAGCACGCGCAGCCGAGGCTGCTCTGAAAATCCAGAAGGATAAATCTGTCTCGAAAGAAGTTGCGGAAGAGATTGCCGTTCGAGTGCTTCGCCTGGACCGCAAGTTTACCAAGAAGGCGGCGCTTGCAGCAATTCTCGCACCGTACTCAAGGTCCGCTTGGGACCAAGCGGCAATTGAGGGGATGAACGACCGCGTTCCCAACAAGGGCGCAAGCTAGAGTAAGTCGCGCAAACTAGGCCCCCGCCCTAAGCCCTAACCCCCTTCACCCCCGCATCCCCTCTTCCCAGCGCTTCCACCGCCGCGCACACGATCCCGTCCGCATCCAGCCCCGCTTCCGCGATCATGACCGCCGGGCTCGCGTGGTCCTGGAACACGTCCGGCAGCGTCAGTGTGCGGATCTTCACGCCGCGATCCAGAAGCCCGTCTTTCGCCATGAACTGCAGCACGAAGGCGCCGAAGCCGCCCATGGCGCCTTCCTCGATCGTGATGAGCACTTCGTGTTCGCGTGCGAGGCGGCGGATGAGATCTTCGTCGAGGGGCTTTGCAAAGCGCGCGTCGGCGAGCGTGGTGGAAAAGCCCTGCGCGGCGAGCCTGTCGGCGGCCTTCACGGCGTCGCCGTAGCGCGCGCCGAAGGAAAGCAGCGCGACCGTCGTGCCTTCGCGCAGGATGCGGCCCTTTCCGATTTCGATCGGGCCGATTTCGTCGAACGCCGGCATCGGCAGGCCAAGCGCCTCGCCGCGCGGATAGCGCACCGCGCTCGGGCGATCGTCGATCGCCGTGCAGGTGGCGACCATGCGCGCAAGCTCCACCTCGTCGGCGGCGCCCATCACCACGAAGCCCGGCAGCGCGCCGAGATAGCCGATGTCGAACGAGCCCGCGTGCGTCGGGCCGTCGGCGCCGACGAGGCCCGCACGGTCCAGCGCGAAACGCACGGGCAGACGCTGGATCGCCACGTCGTGGACGACCTGGTCGTAGCCGCGCTGCAGGAAGGTGGAATAGATCGCCGCGAAGGGTTTCATGCCGTCCGCCGCGAGGCCGGCGGCGAAGGTCACCGCGTGCTGCTCGGCGATGCCGACATCGTACATGCGGTCCGGGAAGCGTGCGCCGAAGAGGTCGAGGCCCGTGCCCGACGGCATCGCCGCCGTGATCGCCACGATCTTGTCGTCCTTCTCCGCCTCGCGGATCAGGCTTTCACCGAAGACGGTCTGGTAGTTCGGCGGGCCGGCCTTGGCCTTCTGCTGCTCGCCGGTGACGACGTTGAACTTGGCGACGCCGTGATATTTGTCCGCCGCGTTTTCCGCCGGCGCATAGCCCTTGCCCTTCTGCGTGCGGACGTGGACCAGCACGGGCTTGTGGTCGATCAGGCTGGCGTTGCGCAGGATCGGCACGAGCACGTCGAGGTCATGCCCGTCGACGATGCCGATGTAGTAGAAGCCCAACTCCTCGAAGAGCGTGCCGCCCTGCATCATGCCGCGCGCGAATTCCTCGGCCTTCTTGGCCGCGTCGTGCATCGGCTTCGGCAGCGCTTCGGCGACCTTGCGCGCGGCGTTGCGGATGTGGCGGTAGGTGTGGCCCGAGAAACGGCGCGCGAGATAGTTGCTCATGGCGCCGACCGGTGGCGCGATGGACATGTCGTTGTCGTTGAGCACGACGATGAGACGCTTCGTCGAGGACGCCGCGTTGTTCATCGCCTCATAGGCCATGCCCGCCGACATCGAGCCGTCGCCGATCACGGCGATGACGTGGTTGTCGCGGCCCTCACGGTCGCGCGCGGCGCAGAAGCCGAGCGCGGCGGAAATGGAGGTCGCGGCGTGCGCGGCGCCGAAGGGATCGTATTCGCTCTCGTCGCGCTTGGTGAAGCCGGAGAGGCCCCCGCCCTGGCGCAGCGTGCGGATGCGGTCGCGCCGGCCGGTCAGGATCTTGTGCGGATAGGCTTGGTGACCGACGTCCCAGATGACGATGTCCCTGGGGGTGTCGAAGACGTAGTGCAGCGCCACCGTCAGCTCGACGACACCCAGGCCCGCGCCCAGGTGCCCGCCGGTCACGGAAACGGCGTCGATGGTCTCGGCGCGCAGTTCGTCGGCGAGCTGGCGCAGATCGCCCTCCCGCAAGGCGCGGAGGTCGGCGGGCAGTTTGACGGCATCAAGCAACGGCGTGGAGACGGTCATGGGCGCCTTCGATCAGGTCGGAGCGCCGTCGTGGTCCGCGAATATTACGTCGCGTTCATGGCGGGCCGACGTTCAATACCGGCATTCGAGGATGAAATCGACCGCCTCAGACAGAACCTTGGCCCGCGGACCAAAGATGGCGAGGTGTTTCTGCGCCTGTGCGGCCAGAAGGCGCACCCGGAGCTTCGCCGCGTCCACACCCAGCAGGCTGACGAGGTTCACCTTTCCGGCGATGGCGTCCTTCGAGACGGCCTTGCCCACGACCGCCTCCTCGCCGGCCACGTCCAGCAGGTCATCGACCATCTGGAACACCACGCCGAGGTCGGTCGCGTAGCGCGCAAGCGCGTGGCGGGCGTCCTCCTGGGCGCAGCCGATCAGGGCGCCGGCGTCCACCGACCAGGAAATCAGCGCGCCGGTCTTGAGCCGGTTCATGCGCGCGACGGCGGAGGTGTCGCCCGCCACCGTCTCACCCTGCATGTCTATCATCTGGCCGCCGACCATGCCGTACGGGCCCGACGCCTTGGCGAGACCGGCGATCAGCAGACAGCGCATCTGCGGGTCGGAGTGCGTGGCCGGATCGGCAAGGATCTCGAACGCCAGCGTCTGCAGCGCGTCGCCTGCAAGCACGGCCGTTGTCTCGTCGAACTGTCTGTGCACGGTGGGCTGGCCACGGCGCAGATCGTCATCGTCCATGCACGGCAGATCGTCGTGGACGAGCGAGTAGGTGTGGATCAGTTCTACCGCGACGCCCGCCCGTACCAGCGCGTTCTCGTCGGCGTCGAAGAGGCGCCCCGCCTCCAGCATCAGGAACGGGCGCAGGCGCTTGCCGCCGCCGAGCGCCGCATACCGCATGGCTTCCAGCAGACGCGCCTCGTGTCCCTGCACCGGCGGCAGCAGCTGGTCGAGGGCGGCGTTGAAGCGGTCAGCTGTGGCGCGAAGGCGCTCGTCGATCGTTTGCATCGCCGCCCCATAGCAGAGCGCGATGGTGGTGCAAGCTGGCCACTTCGCACAATCCCCAGCCCGTGCTAGGGCGGGCAAAAGACGGGGAGAAACATAATGCGTTTTGGAATCGCCGCCGCCGCTCTAGCCCTCGGCCTCCTTTCGGCCTGTGCGAACACGCCCGCCTCCTCGCCTGACGCGGCTGCCCCTGCGACGCCTGTCGCGGCCGCTTCCTCGCCCGACTACGCCGACCCCGCCAGCTGGCTCTGCCTGCCCGGCCGCGCCAGCGACGCCTGCACGCAGGACCAGACGACGACGGTCGTCGCCGCCAATGGCGCGCTGACGCAGGAAACCTTCCGCGCCGATCCGGCCGCGCCGATCGACTGTTTCTACGTCTATCCCACCGTTTCCACCGACCCCACGCCCAACAGCGACATGACCATCGACGACGCAGAGCGCTACGTCGTGCAGCAGCAGTTCGCGCGCTTCGGATCGAAGTGCCGCACGTTTGCGCCGATGTACCGTCAGGTGACCCTGGCCGCCCTGCGCGGCGTTGTGACGGGCCAAGCCGTCAACGTCGATCGCGCGATGGCCTACAACGACGTGAAAGCGTCTTGGGCGCACTATCTCGCGCATCACAACAACGGCCGCGGGGTCATTCTCATCGGCCATAGCCAGGGCGCGGGGCTTCTGTCGGCGCTGCTCGCCAACGAGATCGAGGGCAAGCCGGTCGCGGCGCGTCTGGTGTCGGCGTACATTCTCGGCTCCAACCTCGCCGTGCCACGCGGCGGCGTTGTCGGCGGCGCACTGAAATCGACGCCGCTCTGCACGAGCGCCACGCAGACGGGCTGCGTCGTCTCCTATGTGTCGTTCCGCACGGATGTGCCGCCGCCCGCGAATGCGCGCTTCGGCACGACGCAATCGAACTATCCGCTGAACCTGCCGCCCGGCGACTACACCGCCGCGTGCGTCAATCCCGCAGCGCTGCTGCGTCCCGCGCAGGGGCCGGTCGCGCAGCATGCCTATCTCGCCGCAACAGGACGCGCGATCGTTACCGGGGCGCCGGCGCCGGTGTGGGCGAAGGACAAGACGGTGAGCACGCCGTTCGTCTCCGCGCCGGGGCTGCTGTCAGCGCAATGCGTCTCGACGCCGACGCACACCTACCTGTCGGTGACAACCAAGGCCGATCCCGCAGACCCCCGCATCGACGCCATTCCCGGCGACGTCATCGCCGGCGGACGCGTGCTGCAGGACTGGGGCCTGCACCTCATCGACGTGAACATCGCCATGGGCGACCTCGTCGAACTGGCGGGCCGTCAGGGCCAGGCGTATCGCGCGGCGTTAGGCGCCAGAACCAGATCCCGGATTCCAGTAGAGCGCGTCCGTGTTGTAGCCCTTCGCGCGGACGCGTCCGATCAGGTCAGCCTTCATGGCGTCGTCGACCTTTTCCGCGCGGGTAAGCACCCAGAGGTAGCGCCCGCGCGGTTCGCCGACGATCGCCCACGAATAGTCGGGCGCGAGATCGATCACCCAGTAGTCGCCGAAGAAGAACGGCCCGAAGAAGCTCACCTTGAGTTTTGCGTTCGACGCCGCATCGGCGATCTTCGCGCGGCCATCCACATCGGATGTCGACCCGTCCGCCTTCGTGCAGACATTGCGCACGCCGACGAGGCCGTCCTCGCGCTGCGTATAGGTCGCAGTCGCCGCTACACAGTCGCGTTCGAACTGGTTGGGCAGGCGCGCCGCCTCGTGCCAGAGCCCCGCGTATCGCGCGAGATCCACGCGCTCGACTGAGGCGAGCGTCGTGGTCGACGCGCGGTTGACCGGCGGCATGTTCACACAGGCGCCCAGCAGGACAGGCGCCGCAGCGGCGAGGAGGAGGTTTCTGATCATGCCGCCTAATACGCGCGAGTGCGCCTGTGGTTCAGATCAGCCGATCTTGGCGGGCTCGGACTTCACGCCGTCCGGCCCGAGCACGATCTGCTCGACCTTGAGCTGGGCGTCCTTCAGCTTCGTCTCGCAATGCGCCTTCAGCGCAGCGCCCCGCTGATAGAGGGCGATGGAATCCTCCAGCGCCACGTCGCCCCGTTCCATCTGGGCGACGATCTTCTCGAGTTCGGCAAGCGCCTGCTCGAAGTTCATGGCGGCAGGATCGGGGAGGGATTGGGCGTCTCGACTCATGATGTGGATGTAGCGTCTAAGCCGGCGCGAGAGAAGCCGCGAGGTGCGGCGGCAGGATCACGGCCATGGCCAGCTGGGCCCATCATTTCGTGCTGGATGTGGAGGCGGACGGCCCCTGTCCCGGCCTCTTCAACATGATTTCCTTCGGCATCGTGTCGGTCGCCGATCCGTGGCACGGCTTCCTCGGCGAAGTGGCGCCAATTGTGGATCATCCCGGTCTCGCCGCCGCGCGCGAGATCGTCGGCGTCAGCTTCGAGACGCAGAAGACCTACGCGCCGCCCGGGACGGTGATGCGCGCCGCTGCGGACTGGGTGACGCAGACGACCGGGGGCAAACGGGCGATCTTCTGGTCGGACAATCCCGCCTTCGACTGGCAATTCTGGAACTGGTACTGCCACCGCTTTCTCGGCGACAACCCTGCCGGCTTCAGCGCGCGCCGCATCGGCGATCTGGACGCCGGTCGCCGCGACGAACCGCTCAACACGCTGGCGTGGAAGAAGCATCGCGTGACGCAGCACACGCACAACCCCCTCGACGATGCGCGCGGCAATGCGGAGGGCCTGCAATGGATCCTCACGGAGATGGGCGAGAGCTTCTAGTCCCCCGTATAGGACGCGCGCGGGCGTATGACCCGCCCCGTCTCGCGCTGCTCGATCGCGTGCGCGCACCATCCGGCCATGCGACCGCCGGCAAAGATCAGGAATGGCGCGTCGCGCGGCAGACCCAGCTCGAGCGTCAGCGCCGCGAGCGCCATGTCGATGTTGGCATGGTCGCCGGACGCGGATTCCGCTGCATCTATCGCCGCATTCAAGGGCTTTGACGCCTCGAGCACTTTCAGCAGCGAGGCAGCGCGCGGATCGCCCATGGGATAGAGCGCGTGGCCGATGGCCGGCAGACGCTCGGCGCGCGCGAGCGTGGCGTTCACCGCTGCATCGGCGCCGTCGCGCACCGCCGTTTCAAGAAACAGCAGCGCGCGTGCGGAGGCTTCGCCGTGCAGCGGACCCGACAACGTCGCGTATCCGGCAAGCGCCGCCGCAGCGACCGGCGCGCCGGTCGACGCTGCAACACGCGCGGCGAAGGTGGACGGATTCAGTTCGTGATCGGCGACGAGCACCAGCGCGCGCCGCACGAGATCGGCGCCGCGCGCATCGAGTTTCCATAGCGTCGCGAGGTGTTGATGCAGGTGCGCATTCGTTTCGTTGGCGCCGGCGAAGGCCACGCCGAGCCCGGCGATGAGATCGAGCGCTTCGCCGGCGAGTTGTTCGGGGCGGCGGCCGAGGCTCGGCGCATCGACGGCGGCGCGTGCGGCGAGGAATGCATAACCCCGCGCCTTCGCGGTCGCACCCGTCGCCGATAGCGCTTCGCGCGCGGAATCTTCCGGCGCATGTGCGATCAGCAGTCGCGCCGCTTCTTCCAGCGTCGCCGTCCCGGCGAGCGTCACCGCATCGACGCCGCGATAGATCAGCCGCCCGTCGCGCACGGTGGTGATGGCGCTTTCGAGCACCGGATCGCCCCAGGCAATGGCGCGCGTGGCGACGCTCTTGCGTCCGCGCCCGCCGCGCCGACGCCGCTCCAGCGCCGCCACGTCTGCTGCCGCATACAGGCTCTGGCGCGGATCGTCGTCTGCGGGCCGCGCCGTGATGTGGCCCCGGCTCACATAGGCGTAGAGGGTCTGCGGCTTCACCCCGAGGCGGGCGGCGGCGGCCTGGGCGGTGATCCAGCTCATATATTGATTATCTTGATCAAGATTGACGATAGGAGCCGATCATCCACTTCTTGTGCTGAAACCTCAAGGAGAATGACGATGGATGCGGGTCTCGAGAACGTCGTGGCGGCGGAAACCGTGCTTTCGGACGTGGATGGCGCCGCCGGGAGGCTGGTCCTGCGTGGCTACGAGCTGGGCGAACTCGCCGGGCGCGCGACCTTCGAAGAGGTGATCCACCTGCTCTGGTCCGGCTTCTTCGACGACCTGCCGGCGGCGCGCGACCTGCCCGCAGCGCTGGGCGCGGCGCGAGTCGAGGCCTTTGCTCAACTTCCGTCGTTCCCCGCGCACCTCAACGCCGTGGAAGCGCTGCGGGTCGGGTTGTCCCACATCACCGACGGCGATGATCTCGCCACCGCCTTGCGCCTCGTCGCGGCCGGGCCTGTCTTCACCGCCGCCGCCGTGCGCCGCGCGCAGGGCTACGCGCCGATCGCGCCTGATCCCACGCTCTCGCACGCCGCCGACTTCCTGCGCATGCTGACGGGGGCAACACCCGCGCCGTCATCGGCGACCGCGCTCGACGCCTACCTCATCACCATCGCCGACCACGGCCTCAACGCTTCGACGTTCGCGGCGCGCGTGGTTGCGTCCACGCAGGCGGGGCTCGCATCCGCCGCCGTCGCAGGATTGTCAGCGCTGAAAGGCCCGCTGCACGGCGGCGCGCCCGGCCCCGTGCTCGACATGATCGACGCCATCGGCACGCCGGCGAACGCCGAAGTCTGGATCGACGCCGCACTCGCGCGCGGCGACCGGCTCATGGGCTTCGGCCACCGCGTCTATCGCGTCCGCGATCCGCGCGCCGACGCGCTCAAAGCCGCCATCGTCAAACTGCCGAAGACGACGGGCCGTCTCGCCTTCGCCGAAGCCATCGAGAGCGCCGCGTTGAACAAGCTCGCCGCGCGCTATCCGACGCGCAAACTCGAAACCAACGTGGAGTTCTACACCGCGCTGTTGCTCGAAGCGCTGAAAATCCCGCGCGAGGCGTTCACCTGCGTCTTCGCGTGCGGGCGACTGGCAGGCTGGATCGCGCACGCGCGCGAACAGCTGGCGACGGGACGGCTGGTGCGGCCAAAGTCGGTGTATGTGGGGCCGAGAACGCGCGCGGCAGCCTGAGAAGGCGCGCCATTGCGTTTCCGGGTGAACGCCGGATCAAATAAATCGTCCACGCCACGGAACCGACCCTCTCCCAGCGCATTCACCCCCTGCCGGGAAACCGGTGAGATGGGCTGGAACAGTCCACATTGGCAGGTAGCACCCTGAACGCGACGATGCCCGTCGGCACGGCAGAAAGGGCCTGAATGTCAGTCATACTGATCGTGGAGGACGAAACGTTCATCCGCGAGCTTGCGGCCATGGTGGTGGAAGACTGGGGCGATCAGGTCCTGACGGCGAGTGATGTGGACGGCGCGCTGGAGATTTTACGTTCTCCCGTGCAGATCGACCTCCTGTTCACTGACATCTATCTCAAGACTGCCGTCTTCGGCGGCTGCGATCTTGCGCGCGAGGCGGTTCTGATCCGCCCCAATCTCCGTGTGCTCTACACAACGGGGAACTCCGCGACGGAGAAGTTGAAGGCGCTGTTCGTCACCGGCTCGCACTTCCTCGGCAAACCCTACACGCCCCATCAGCTGCAGGGCTCAGTGGAATCGCTGTTCGCCGCACTCGCCTGAAGTCGCCCGAAGGAACACCCCATGTCCGACATTGCGGCAAGCGACATCGTCGAAACCGTCCCCAGCGCCCTCATCATTCTCGACAAGAACCTGAACATCACGTCGGCAAACCGCGCCTTCTACCAGACATTCCGCACGAGCGTGGACGAGACAGAGGGCTGTCTCATCTACAATCTCGGCAACCGGCAGTGGGACATCCCCGCGTTGCGCAACCTGCTGGAGAGCGTGATCCCGCACCGCGCATCGGTGGAGGGCTTCGAGGTCGAGCACGACTTTCCCACCATCGGCCGGCGCACCATGCTCGTGAATGCGCGCAAGATATTGCGTCCGGGCGATCACGACGGTTTCATCCTGCTCGCCATCGAGGATGTGAGCGAGGAACGCGCAGCGCGCGCGGAAAGCAAACGCAACTGGCAACTTACCCAGAGCATCGTCGACACCATTCGCGATCCCCTCGTCGTGCTTGAAGACGACATGACGATCGTCACGGCGAGCAAAGCCTTCCTGACCATCTTTGGAATTACCGAGGCGGAAACGCGGGGGCGACGTGTCTCCGAACTGGGTCAGCACCAGTGGGACGTTCCCGCACTTCGCCATCTGATGGAGAAGGTGCTGCCGGAAGACAGGCCGATCGAAAGCTTCGAGATCGAAGACGATTTCCCCGGACTCGGACGACGGGTCTTCAACCTGAATGCACGGAAAATCACGCAACCGGGCAACCATGCCCATCGCGTGCTGCTCGTTTTCGAGGACATCACCGACCGCAAGCAGCGCGAACGCGACGCGCTCACCCTGGCCAACGAGATCTCGCACAGGATCAAGAACAACCTGCAGATCGTCGTCGGCCTGATCGCTTACGAAGCGAAGTTCACGCGAGCGCCCTGCGTGCAGGGCTACAAGGCGATGCAGAGCCGGATCGGCGCAATTGCGCAGCTCTACGATCTCATTTCCCAGTCCAGTCTCGGACCGACGGTTGCGATCGACGCCTACCTGCGCGAAATCGCCAAGATGATGTCGGCCAGCCTCATCGGCGCCACATCGGGCATAAGGATCGAGGTCAAGGCGGAGCCGCTCGAGATCGATCCCGATCGCGCCGTGCCGCTCGGCCTTCTGGTCAACGAACTCGCGACCAACGCCATCAAGCACGCGTTTCCGCACGGCGCTGGTCACGTGACGCTCAGCGTGGAGCGGGTGGGCGACGATCTTGAACTGGTTGTGGCCGACAATGGCGTGGGCATGCTGGACAAGGTCGCGCCAAAAGGCACGGAAAAGCGCGGCTCGGACTATGTGGCCATCTTCGTGCGCCAGCTCGGCGGCGCCATCATCGCGTCCGACCCTGCGGCGTCCGGCACGACCGTCCGAATAAGACTGCCCCTGCTGCTGGCGACATCCGGCGGCGCCGAGCCGCTCGCGGCCTGAGAGCTACAACCGCCGCACATACTTCCTGTACGACCAGTACTTGTCGCCGCCGTCGTGGATGCACTTCCAGCCCCACGACAGCAGCACCGGGCGCATCATGCGGTTGAACCAGCCGTGCGCGCAGACGACGACGTTCTGGCCGCGCAACGCGTGCGAGGCGAGCGTGGCGGCGGCGGCTTCGGCGCGCTGTTCGGATTCCTTGCGCGTCTCGCGTCCGCCCGACAGACCGAAATACCACGCCACCCGCGCATAGACGCCCCAGCGGCGCGGCTTGCGGCGACCCCAGATTTGCGGCGGCGGGAGCGGCGCTTCGATGAACACCTCGTCGCGGGTGACCTCCTTGCCCTGGGCGACGGCGCCGGCGGTCTCGCAGGCGCGCCGCAGGGTGGAGGCGAAGATGATGTCGGCTTCGCGGACGACGGCGCGCAGGTCCTCGGGCGGCGTCTGGCCGGGCACAAGCCCCGCCTCGTCATAGCCCTGCCACCAGTCGATGTACTCGCGCCAGGTCACGCGGACCTTGCGGTCGCCCTCGGGCTTGCCGTGGCGGACAATGACGATCCAGCCGGGCCCGTCGCCGCGTGCGGTCGTCGTCGCATGGTTTGCGGCTTCGTCCATCCCGGCTCCGCGATACGGCGGCCTCTCTCCCCGACAGGCTCTTGTGACGCCGCGCGTTGCCCCCAACCGACCGTGGGGCGGCCTGGCGCAGGGCGAGCCACCGTTACAGGCGCCTCGCGACGGAAACAACCGGCCCCTTGCAGGCGGTTAATCCAGGAGTGCGCCCACGAAGGCCGCCGTGCTGGAGGCGAGCGCCCGCAGATCATAGCCCCCTTCGAGGCTGGCCACGATCCGCCCCCCGGCGCTGGCGTCGGCGACTTCTTTCAGGGCTGTGGCGGCCCAGGCGTAGTCGGCATCTTCCAGGGACATCTCGGCCAGGGGGTCCGCCCGGTGGGCGTCGAAGCCGGCGGAGATGAAGACAAACTCCGGCCGGAAGGCCTCCAGCGCCGGCAGGACGCGGGCCTCCATGGCCTTGCGCCAGAGCGCGCTGTCGGCCCCTGGCGGCAGCGGCGCGTTGACGATGTTGTGCGCCGGGCCCGTCTCATGGACGCGTCCCGTGCCGGGATAGAGCGGCGACTGGTGCGTGGACGCGAAGAAGAGCCGCGGCTCCTTGTCGGCGACGGCCTGCGTGCCGTTGCCGTGGTGCACGTCGAAATCAATCACCGCCACACGTGAGAGGCCGTGCGCCTCCAGCGCATGCAGCGCGCCGACCGCGATGTTGTTGAAGATGCAGAAGCCCATCGCCTGCGCGGGCTCGGCGTGGTGGCCGGGTGGACGCACCGCGCAGAAGGCGATCCGATCCTCGCCCGCCATCACCGCATCGACGGCCGCAGTCGCTGCCCCCGCCGCACGCCACGCCGCTTCGCGCGAGGCGTCGCAGAGGAACGTGTCGCCGCTGTCGAGCGCGATCATGCCTTCGCCCGGCTTCGGGAAAACACCCTCGATGGCGCTGACGAACGCCGACGGGTGCACCCGCTCCACCGCCGCGCGCGCCGCGAACGGCGCCGCGCGCCGATCGAGTGGCATTCCCTCCAGCGCCTTCAGCACGGACGCCAGACGCTCCGGCCGCTCGGGATGCCCCGGCGGGCCGACGTGATCGAGCATGGCGGGGTGGGTGAAGAGGAGCATGGCCCCTCATCGCCCGCGTGGGCGCCCTCCGCAAGACCGTGCTATGCGCGCGCATGACCGACGTGTCCCCCGAACTTCTCGCCGCGCGCAAACGCGCCGCCGCCTCGCCGCGCCGCGCCGCCATGGCCGACGCTCCCGCCGTCTCGCGCACGCTCGCGCGTTCCTTCGCCACGGACCCCGTGGTCGACTGGTTCGTCCGCGACGACGACAAGCGCGATAAGGCGATGGGCCAGTGGTTCGACTTCGCGGTGAAGAAGCTCGGCCTGCCGGGCCGCGAGACGTGGATGTCGGACGACGCCAACGCCGTAGCCCTCTGGATCCCGCCGCCGCAGGACACGATGCAGCTCTCGCTCGTCGATGAAGTCGCCGCGATCCCGATGTTTCTCTCGGTGGTGAGCTTTCAGCGCCTCGGCCGCATGCAGCGCCTGCGCGCGGCATTCGACGCCAACCACCCGAAAGCGCCGCACTGGTATCTCTTCTTCCTCGCCGTCGATCCCGATTGTCAGGGACAGGGCCTTGGCTCGGCGATCCTTGGCGCGACGCTCGACGCGATCGATGCGAAACACGAAGCGGCCTATCTCGAAGCGTCGAGCGAAAAGAACGTGCCGCTTTATCTGCGTTATGGCTTCGAGATCGTGAGCGAGTTTCGGCCGGAGCCGAGCGGGCCGAAGTTGTGGGGGATGTGGCGGAAGGAGCGGTGATGGGTGAGTGACTCCAGGGCACGCCGCACGCCGAACTCCCCGCCCCCTCGTGGGGCGGGGCCGGGGGTGGGGGGCCGGCCGCTCGACTGTAGCTGATGGTTCGTCCGTCTTCACAGATCGAACGACTTACCCCCGCCTCCTGCCCCCGCCCGCGCGGGGCGGGGGTTCTTCATTGCCAGATATTAGGGCGATATCGGACTCGTTGATCCCTCGTTTTCGGGACCGTCCGCATTTCTCTTTTCATGGCGCACAAGGGCTGCGCGCTTCCAACAAAGAAAAATCACCCAAACAATCCGACCGGGTCGCAACCCGTGAAATCCTGCCGGCCTTGAAAGGAAAGGAGGTCGCGCATGAAAGTCGTTCGTTCGAAAGTCACTACTCAGCAAATCGCCGAAACCGTGCGCGACCTGCGCCTCTGGTTCATCGAATTCGTCGCGTGGATCGCGGCGTACATCCCGATGCCCGCAAGCATGCGCCACTACATGCGCGATGAAATCCATCGCGCGCGCCGCGACATCCGCCTCACCATAGCCCTCGCGATGATCGCGGGGATGGCCGTTCCGGTGACGCAGCGCTGGACATCGCGTCCGCGCGGACCGGCGCCTGGCTGGCGCATGCAGCGCCGCCGCATGAACATCATGAAGATCTACACGCGCGGAATCCGTCTGCGCACGATCGCCGACATGCGGCGCGTGCTCGACAATTTCGACAAGGTCGTCGCCCGCGCGAAGAAGCGCCTGCCGAAGCGCATGAAGATCGCCGGGCTCGTGATGACGCGCGCGCCGGTGATGGTGCTGGCTAGGTGCGCTCCCGCACCTGCCGCCGAAGCGGCAGACACGTCATGACTCCTGAAACCGGACCGCGCACCTCCCGGTGCGCATACCCAAACTCAAACCACGCGAGATTCCTCGGAGTCTGGCGGCGCCAGCGCATGCGCAGCAGGAGCTGCGCGGTCCGGCATGAATGCTGGCGCCAGATCTCTCACCGCCGGAACGGAAACACCATGCTCCACCAGAACCGCGACGGTCCGTCCTCCTGCGCCTGCGCCAGGCCGATCACCATTCCCTCATGTCCCTCGCGCGGTTGCGCGCGGTAGAGGCCGAACAGCCGGTCCCAGACCGACAGGCAGAAACCGAAATTCGTGTCGTGCTCGTCGCGATGCACGGAGTGGTGGACGCGATGCATGTCGGGCGTGACGATGAGGGGACGCAACGCGACGTCGAGCCATCGCGGCAGCGCGATGTTGGAATGGTTGAACATGGCGCAGGCATTGAGCGCGATCTCGAAGACGATGACCGCCGCTGCCGGCGCGCCGAGCGCGACCACCGCTGCCGCCTTCCAGACCATGGAGACCACGATCTCCACGGGATGAAATCGAAAACCCGTCGTGGCGTCGAAGTCCCGGTCCGCGTGATGCACCCGGTGAAAGCGCCAGAAGAGCGGCACGCGGTGAAAGACGACATGCTGCGCCCAAACCGCAAGATCGAGCGCGAGGAAAACCACCACGCCCGCAACGACTGCAGGCGCCTCGACGGCATTGAAAACGCCGACCCCGTTCGCCTGCGCCCAGAGCGCCGCACCCGTCGCCGCGAGCGGTGCAACAAGGAAGGCGACCCCGCGCGCCACCACGGTGTTCAACACCACGAGCGCCCCGTTCGTCCGAATGCGCGCGATCCACGACTGCACCCGCACACGTCTTGGCGCCGCGCGCTCAAGCACCATCAGCACAAGCAGAACGCCGATGAACGCGCCCGCGCGCAACGCCGGCTCGAACGCTTCGATCATCGCGCGCCGCGCATGGTCCGCCACGCTTCGCGCGTCAGCTCCCAATACACCGACCGCCGCGCCGTGCCGTCCGGCCGCACGCTGTCGCGTTCGCCCATGCGCACGAAACCGGCGCCGTCGATCATCCGTTGCGAACGCACATTGTCGAGCGCGGCGGTGAGACCCATGAGCCGGATGCCGATGATTTCGAAGGCCCAGTCGGTCATCTCGACAAATCCGCGCGCGCCCTGTCCCGCGCTCTGGCGGTCGGCGCGCATGGCGCCGCCGATCTCGCCGGAGGCTCGGTCCGGCCACACCACGAGATCGCCGTACCCGACGATCTCGCCCGCCTCGTCGAGCGAGAAAGTGAGTATGCCTTCGCCCCGCGCCTGCCGCGCGACGGCGGTTTCGATCCAGGCCCGGATGGTCTCGCGTGTGAAGGGCCGCGGCAGATCGTATATCGGCTCCGACACGCGCGGGTCGGCCAGCAGCGCGAGCGCGCCATCGACATGCGAGGCGTCGGCGCAGACGCGCCGCCCCGACAATGCCGACAGACCGCGCGCCTCACGCACCGCCGCGCGGATGGACGCCTCTTCTTCCGGCGTCGTCGTCAGGAGCGTGAGCGGCGGCGCACTCATTGTGCAGGCGCGAGCGTCACCCCCGGCGGCAGCGCTGCATCGTCGGGTACGAAGAAGTCTGGCATCAGCGGTTTCGTCGGATCGACGCGGTACTTGTCGAAATCGCGCTCGCCGGCGTCGTACAGGAGTACATCGTCGATGAAGAAATTGCCGGTGCAGCGTTTCGACGGCTGGTTGAAGATCCAGTACGCGGCGTCCGCCATGATCTCCGGCGTGCGGCACATCAACATGCCGTCGTCGCCCGCGAGCGCGTTGCGGATCGCGGCGGTGGCGATGCCGGTGCGCGGCCAGAGCGCGTTGAACGCGACGCCGTCGTCCTTGAACTCCTCGGCCATGCCCAGCACGCACATGGACATGCCAAACTTCGCCATCGAATACGCAACGTGATTGCCGAACCATTTCGGTTTCATGTCGAGCGGCGGCGAGAGATTCAAAACGTGCGGATTCGCACTGCGCTTCAGGTGCGGGATGCAGGCCTTCGACGTGACGTACGTGCCGCGCGTGTTGATCTGATGCATCAGGTCGTAGCGCTTCATGTCGGTGTAGAGCGTGCCGGTGAGCTGGATCGCCGAGGCGTTGTTCACGCAGATGTCGATGCCGCCGAATTTCGCGACCGTCTGCTCCACTGCCGCGATGACGTTCGCCTCATCACGCACGTCGACGACGATCGGCAGGGCCTGACCGCCCGCCGCCTCGATCTCCGACGCCGCCGAATAGATCGTGCCGGGCAGTTTCGGGTTCGGGTCGGCGGTCTTCGCCGCGACCGCAATATTGGCGCCGTCGCGCGCGGCCCTGAGCGCGATGGCGAGGCCGATGCCCCGGCTCGCGCCGGTGATGAAAAGCGTCTTGCCCTTCAGACTCATGTTTCCCTCCCCACAGTGCTTTTGGGCCACCGCCTCTCAGGCGCCGGCGACTTCGTTTTCCGACCACGCCCAGAGCCGTTCCGCGCCCACCGGATCGACCGCGTACGGCAGCACGCCGGACCAAGGCTCCTCCGCCTTCCACGGCCCGGCTTCCGCGCAGTTCTCCAGATACTTGCCGCCGACGCCTTCCAGTTCGCCGCCGACCGCCGCCCAGACGCTCGTCGAGGCGCCCTGTTCGGGCGTCTTCATCCGTTCGTTCGGCACGCCGTTCTCGTCGATCCAGCCAAAGCCGATCTGCTCCTCCTTCGAAAGGTGGCGCTGCAGGGGCGTGATGATGCCGCCGGGCATGACCGCGTTGGCAAGAATGCCCCGGTCCTTCCACTTGTTGGTGACGCCGACCGCGAAGAGCGAATTGGCGGTTTTCGACTGGCCGTAGGACGTCCACTTCTCATAGTCGCCGTTCCGGAAGTGCGGATCCTCCCAGCGGATGTCGGAGCGGCGATGGCCGATGGAGCTGAGCGACACCACCCGCGCCGGCTTGCCGCCTTTCGCGCCCGCCTCGAGCGCCCCGGCGAGCCCCGTCGTCAGGGTGAAGTGCCCTAGGTGGTTGGCGCCGATCTGCATCTCGAAGTTCTGCGCCGTGTGCATCAGAGGCGAAGCCATGACGCCGGCGTTGTTGATCAGCGCGTGCAGGGGGCCGGACCACGAAGACGCAAAGCTTCGAACACTCCCAAGATCGGCGAGATCGAGCTTGCCGACCGTGACGCGTGGAGCGCCCGCCTCGGCATTGATGGCGTCCGCGACTTCTTTCGCCTTGCCCAGATCCCGCGCCGCGATCGTCACCTCGGCGCCCTGCAGGGCCAGGGCGCGCGCCGTCTCCACGCCAATGCCGGACGCCGCGCCCGTCACGATCATGCGCCGTCCAGAAAGGTCGTGACCGGCCGCCGCTTCCCGCGCGGTGGTGCGGTAGCCGAACGGCGACGTGATGAGGCTGCTCATGGGGGAAAATCCTCGTCTGGTTTCGCGGGATCGGGATCAGGTCGCGGACAATGCGCGGGCGCTCGCGGCAAGGCAATCCGCGCCGGTCGCCCAGTCTTGGCGCGGAATTTCAAGGCGGACTGCGGGGTCGTTTCTGCCCCGGCCCCGACAGACATCGTCTAGGTCAATTCGAATCTTCTCGCTCAGGGCGAATTTTGGGGCTATAGTTAAAGAACTTCTAACGGCACAGGGCAGTTGGCAGATGGACGGAAGAGCCGCCGAACGCGTGGAATCCGACCTGATCGGCGACGTCGACAGGCGGCGCGCCGAAGGGGCTTCCGTCGCTGCAGCCTGCCGCGAAGTCGGCATCTCGACCTCCACCTACTATCGCAAGCGACGCACGGGCTCGGCGCTCGCCGAACTCGCCGTCGACCGTGTCGTGCTTGACGAAACGCCGCCCGTCACGGTCGGCCTCATGGCGAACGGCGAAGGTCGCTCCTGGCCGTTCACCGCACGCGCACCTTTCTACTGGGATCAGGTCTTCGCTGACGAACTGACGGATTCCTATGTCCGCAGGGAGTTTGGCTGCGGCCCCGCAAAGGCTTCCGGGCGCGCCCTGAAGGCGCTGGCGCAGATCGAGTTTCGCGGCGCCGCCTCCCGCACCCTGCAGAAGCTGCGCGGCATGCTCCCACGGACCGGGGCTGCCGACGTGACCGGTCCGATCGTCGCAGCTGCATTCTTCGCTGTGGTGGCCGCCGCCGCCGTGTGGACGGTCGCCGTCGCCTCCGATCCCGCCGCGTGGATCGATCCGAGCCAGACTCGGGTGGCCGAGAGCGTGGCGGACCTGCCGCTCACCCACTGAACCCCTGCGGCGTCCTTGCTGAATGCGCCGATTGCGCTCCCGCCGCGATCTCGCCATAGGATTCCCGCACGGATTGAACGGCCCCGAGAGGCCGGAACGGAGGAATTCGCATGTCCAAGCGCCTTGTCGCGGTCGTCGCCGTTGCCTTCCTCAGCGGCCTGTCGCTGGCCGCCGCGCACGCTCAAGCCGGCATGAAGACCTACACCGACCCCCAGAGCCGATTCACGATCCAGCATCCTTCATCCTGGCCCGTCGACCCGCTGCCCGGCTCCAACGAGACCAATCAGGGCGTCGCGATCGGGATCGCGGACGCCGAGTGCAAGGTTGTGGCGCTCAAAAGCGATCAGTCCCTGGGAAAGCCCGTCGAGGCAGTGCGGCGCGCGTATGCGACCACGATCGGCGAAGCCTCCTGGAAGTCGAAGGCTGATGGCTACAACGTCTGGAGCCGGCGCGGCACGGTGACTGCGGTCGCGGTGGATTCCAGCAAGTTCTGGCCGATCCAGACGGCTTCTTTCACCACCGATGACGGCAAACCCGGCTTTGCGCAGATGCACCCACGGCCGGGCGTGGAAGTCTGGATGTTCTGCAGCTCCTTCGATGACCGTGACCGCAAGGCGACGTTCGACCAGATCTTCGCTTCGTTTGCCGGAACGAATGACGCCGCGTTGCAGGCCCAGGCCGAAGCAGCCGCCGCCGCGCAACCGGTCGCTCCGCCGCCGGCAGAGCAGAAAAAGAAGCGTTGATCTCCGTCTCGCCCTGACCTTGGGCGCTTGCCTTTCAGCTTGCGTTTCAAGGTCGCCCCGGTCATAAGCCCCGCTTCACGCGAGCCGCGGTCTGCGGGCCCGCGCCGGACATCTTTCCGGCGGGCGCCGCCGATCCGTCGCGGGGCCGGTCCTTCCGCCGTCCTCGCGCCGCGGCTCCCAGGAAGGATGGAGAGGCATGGCCCTTTACGAACACGTGCTCATCGCACGTCAGGATATCTCGCCGCAGCAGGTCGATGCGCTGGTCGAGGACATCACCCGGACGATCCAGGAACAAGGCGGCACGGTCGGCAAATCCGAATACTGGGGCCTTCGCAATCTCGCGTACCGCGTGCGCAAGAACCGCAAGGGCCACTACTGCCTGCTGAATATCGACGCCCCGGCGGCGGCGGTGCACGAGCTGGAACGTCGTCAACGCATCAACGAAGACGTCCTGCGCTTCATCACGATCCGTGTTGAAGAGCACGACGAGGAGCCGTCCCCGGTTCTCGCGCGTCGCGATCGCGACGAAAAGCGCCGCGCCCGCCGTGATGGCGAAGGCGAAGGCGATCTCGGCGGAGAAGGCGGACGTCCCGAACGGAGCTTTGAACAATGAGCGCCAAGGTCAATATCTCGAACATCCCGGCGCGCCGCCCGTTCGGTCGTCGGCGCAAGGTGTGCCCGTTCTCCGGAGCCGAAAGCCCGAAGATCGACTACAAGGATGTGAAGCTTCTGCAGCGTTACATCTCCGAGAAGGGCAAGATCGTTCCCGCGCGCATCACGGCGGTTTCCGCCAAGAAGCAACGCGTCCTGTCGATCGCCATCAAGCGCGCGCGCTACATGGCGCTCCTGCCTTACGCAGTCGTCTGAGGGGAATGAGTCATGCAAGTCATTCTTCTTGAACGCGTCGAACACCTCGGCGCCATCGGCGACGAAGTCACGGTGAAGGACGGGTACGCCCGCAACTTCCTGCTGCCCACGGCGAAGGCGCTCCGCGTCACCGAAGCCAACCGCAAGCGCTTCGTGCACATGCGCGAAGACCTTGAAGCCCGTAACGCCGAGACCCGCGCCAAGGCGCAGACTGCGGCGGAAAAAGTCGACGGCCAGACATTCGTCCTGCTCCGGCAGGCCGGCGAAGGCGGTCAGCTCTACGGTTCGGTCTCGGCCCGCGACATTGCGGAACTCGCCGAGGCGGCGGGCCACGCCGTGCCCCGTTCGGCGGTCGTCCTCGACAAGCCGATCAAGACGCTGGGTCTCCACGTCGTCCGCGTGCGCCTGCACCCGGAAGTCAGCTCCTCGGTCACCGTGAACGTCGCCCGCTCTGCGGACGAAGCCGAACGGCAGTCACAGGGCGAGAACGTCATCGCGGCTGCCCAGGAAGAGGACCGCGCCGTGGCTGTCGCCCAGGCGCAGGAAATCGCCGCCGGCACGCTCGCCAACGAAGGCGCGCCGAGCTGATCTGCGTTTCATCGCTGTGAATTGAAGGCCGGGCGGCGCATCGCTTCCCGGCCTTTTTCACGCCTTGCCTTCGGATGCACACAGTCTGTGGCTCTGGAGCGCTTCCTCGCCCCCCACGACTCATGATTTCGCTACCGGAATGTCTGCTGACGGATCCCTAGCTCCGGCGATCAACGCCGCGCCCCATAACCTCGAAGCCGAACAGGCGCTCCTCGGCGCGGTCCTGTTCGACAACGAGGCGTTCAATCGCATCGGCGACCGGCTCAAGCCGCACCATTTCTACGACCCCGTCCACGGGCGCATCTTCGCGGTGTGCTCGGACCTGATCGGGCGCGGCAAGCTCGCCGACGGCCTTACGCTCCGCGAGTGGTTCCAGCGCGAAGGCGGGCTGCAGGAGATCGGCGGCGCGGGCTACCTGCTTGTGCTCATGGAGAACGCCGCGCGACTCACGTCGCAGGCGCGCGACTATGCCGACCTCGTCTATGACCTCGCGCTGCGCCGCGAACTCATCCGCATCGGCAGCGAGATCGAGCATCTTGCGACCGAGCCGCCGGAAGACATGGATGCGCAAGGCCAGATCGAGGAGGCCGAACGCAAACTCTTCACGCTCGCGGAGTCCGGCACTGGCGCGCGCGGCTTCAGCGCGTTCAACGTAGCGCTGGCGCGCTCCATCGAGACGGCGGCGGCGGCCTACGAAAGCGGCGGCGGCGTTTCGGGACTGGCGACGGGGTTCCGGGAAATCGACAAGAAGATCGCCGGCCTGCACAAGTCCGACCTCGTCATCATCGCCGGTCGACCGGCCATGGGAAAGACGTCGCTCGCCACCAACATCGCCTACAACGTCGCCAAGGCGCGGCTGGAATCGAGCCGTCGCGTGCTCGGCGAGGACGAAAAGCCCGAGGGCGGAGTCGTCGCGTTCTTCTCGTGCGAAATGTCGTCGGAACAGCTCGCGACGCGCCTCCTCTCCGAAGCCGCGGCGGTGGAATCCTACAAGATCCGCAGCGGCGAGATCACCCAGGCGCAGTACGAAGCCCTGCTTAACGCTTCCGCCGAACTACAGACCCTGCCGCTGCACATCGACGACACCGGCGGCATCTCGATCTCGCACCTCATGGCGCGCGCGCGCCGCCTGCAGCGCACGCATGGCCTCGATCTGATCGTGGTGGATTACCTGCAGCTCGTGACCGCGTCGTCGCGCCGTTCGGAAGGACGGGTGCAGGAAGTCAGCGAGATCACGCAGAACCTGAAGGCGCTGGCGAAGGATCTCGACGTTCCCGTCATCGCCCTCTCGCAGCTCTCCCGTCAGGTGGAGTCCCGCGACAACAAGCGCCCCCAACTCGCCGACCTTCGTGAATCAGGCTCCATCGAGCAGGATGCGGACATCGTGATGTTCGTGTATCGGGACGAGTACTACCTCAAGAACCAGGAGCCGAAACCCGGCTCCGACGAGCATATGACCTGGCAACGCGATCTCGACGCCGCCCGCAACAAGGCCGAGCTCATCATCGGCAAACAGCGCCACGGCTCCACCGGTACGGTGCACCTGTCGTTCGAAGGCGCCTTCACGCGCTTCGGCGATCTCGATGAGCAACCACAGTCCCAATATGACGAATAAAACGTATGATGAGTGACCGGCCGCGACGGCTGGCGCGGCTGACCGTCGATCTCTCCGCCGTCCGCGCGAACTGGCGCACCTTCGCCGATCTCGCGGGCGACGGCGAGGCGGGCGCCGTGGTGAAAGCGGATGGGTACGGATGCGGCGCGCGGGACGTCGCGCAGGCGCTGGTGCTGGAAGGCGCGCGCACCTTTTTCGTCGCTACACTCGCGGAAGCACTCGACCTCCGGGAAGCGCTGGGCGATGCGCACGCGATCTACGTGCTCAATGGCCCGACCGACGCCGATGTCGGCGCCTTTGCCCCGGCGCGACTCTTTCCAGTGCTGAACAGTCTGGAACAGATCGGGCTCTGGAAAGCGGCGGGCGCAGCGACTGCGGCGGCGTTGCACGTCGATACCGGGATGAACCGCCTCGGCCTGCCGCCTGCGGACGTCGCGGCGGCGCGCGACGCGCTGGCGCGGGTCGATGTGCCGTTGGTGATGAGCCATCTCGCCTGTGCATCCGACCCCGGCCACACACTCAACGAAACCCAGCGCGCGCGCTTCGCCAACGTCGCCCAGCTGTTTCCCGGCTCCCGTCGCAGCCTTGCGGCTACAGCAGGCGCCTTCTGCGGCGAGGCCTACCGCTTCGGCCTTCTGCGCCCCGGCATCGGTCTCTACGGCGACAACGGCCTCGATGATGCTGCCCCAGCGCTGGCGGTCGTGGCGACCCTCGATGCACCGATCCTTCAGCTGCGCGACGTGCAGGCAGGCGATACCGTCGGCTACGGCGCGAGCTTTACGGCGCCCGGCGCGATGACAACCGCGACAATCGCGCTGGGTTACGCCGACGGCTACTTGCGCGCGGCGTCCGGCAGAGGCTACGGCGTTCTCGCGGGTGCGAAGTGCCCGATCCTGGGGCGCGTTTCGATGGATCTGATCACACTCGACGTCACCGCCGCCGGCGGCGCCGCCGCAATCGGCGCGCGTGTCGAGATGCTGGGCGCCAATGTGCCGCTGCGAGATGTGGCCGCCGCCGCGCGCACCGCAACCTACGAAGTGCTGACCAATCTTTCCGGCGTCGCGCGCCACCACGTCGGAGCCGCCGGGTGAGCAGCGTCTCGTTGAACCCCTTCGCGCAGATCGGCCGCGCGACGCTGGCGATCTTCACCGAAGTCGGCCGGGTCTCGCGTTTCGCCGCGCAAGCTGCCGTCGCGTGCGTGACGCCGCCCTGGTTTCTCAGCCAGCTCTTCAGCCAGCTGGCGCGCATCGGCTATTTCTCGCTGCCGGTGATCGGCCTCACCGCAGTCTTCATCGGCGCAGCACTCGCGCTCAACATCTACACCGGCGGCGCGCGCTTCAACGCCGAGCAGTTCGTGCCGAACATCGTGGTGCTCGGCATCACCCGTGAACTCGGACCGGTGCTTGCGGGCCTCATGCTGTCGGGCCGGGTCTCGGCCGGCATCGCCGCCGAGATCGGCACCATGCGCGTCACCGAGCAGATCGACGCGATGTCGACGCTGCAGACCAACCCGTTCCGCTTCCTCGTCGCGCCGCGTGTGCTGGCGGCTACCCTGACCCTGCCGATCCTCGTCTTCGTCGCCGACATCATCGGCGTCATGGGCGGCTGGCTCGTCTCGGTGAACGGTCTGGGCTTCAACAGTACGGTCTATCTGCGCAATACGCTCCAGTTCCTTGAAGCGGAGGACGTCATCCTCGGCCTCATCAAGGCCGCCGCCTTCGGCTTCATCATTTCGGTCATGGGCGCCTACCACGGCTACCAGTCCTCGGGCGGCGCGCTCGGCGTCGGCCGCGCGGCGACCAATGCGGTCGTCGGCTCCACGGTGGTGATCCTCGCCACCAACTACGTGATCACGGCGCTGTTCGTTAAATGACGACGCCGAAGCTCTCCCTCGAGAACGTCACCAAGTCATTCGGCGCCAAGAAGGTGCTCAACGGCCTGACGCTCGATGTCGCGCCGGGGCGCTCGCTGGTGATCATCGGCGGTTCGGGCGTCGGCAAGTCTGTGACGATCAAGTGCGCCATCGGCCTCATCAAGCCGGACAGCGGCGTCATTCGCGTGGACGGCGAGGATGTGACGCGCGCTGCCGGCAAGAAGCTCTCCGAAGTGCGGGCGAAGTTCGGCATGCTCTTCCAGGGCGCTGCGCTCTTCGACAGCCTCACCATCTGGGAGAATGTCGCGTTCCGCCTGCTCTACGCCGACCGCATGCCGCGCAAAGAGGCGCGCGAACGCGCCATCGAGACGATGCGTAAGGTGCGCCTCGCCCCTGAAACGGCGAACCTGCGGCCGGTGGAACTTTCGGGCGGCATGCAGAAGCGCGCCGGTTTGGCGCGCGCCATCATCACGCGCCCGGAGATCATCTTCTTCGACGAACCGACCACCGGCCTCGATCCCATCACCGCCGACGCGATCAACGATCTGATAGTCGAAATGGTGAGAGACCTCGGTTGCGCCGCCGTTTCGATCACCCACGACATGCCGAGCGCCCGAAAGATCGCCGACGAGATCGCCATGATCCACGACGGCCGCATTGTATGGCGTGGCGCAGCGTCCACGATCGACCAGAGCGGCAGTCCCATGGTCGACCAGTTCATCAACGGGCGCGCCGAGGGCCCGATCCAGGCGATTGTCTGAACGATCACGTTGTCGGCATGACGCGAACTTCGGTGTTGTTAAAATTTTGCACTGCAGCATTCTGAGGTCGTGTAGCGGAGGTACTCCTCTGAAAAACGCTTTCATTACGTCACAGACAGATTGTTGTGCGGGTGCACAATGCTAACCGCCAAGGGCGCCCGCGTGCAGCCGCACATCACAAGGTTTGCAATCACAGGATGCGATGTCTGCCAGCGCGACTGGCGCGACCGTTCCGAAGCGGGCGGGCTGTTCTACGCTCGCCAAGCTGTCTGCCCCGACTGCGCACCCATGATCTGGGAGCGCATCCGCCGCATGGGTGAAGAGCATCTGGTCGAGGGGTGGCCCGTCGGCGGCGAAAGTTTCGCCGATGCCTGCCGCCGACGCTGGCGCGACCTGTCGCCCATTGCAGGTGAGAAAGCCAGGCCCGAAGGCGTCGATGCCTTGTCGGATCACGACTGAGCGAGCGCGTCTGACCGAGGTCGACGTGTCGCCGAAACATCGCGGTGCGTCACAATAGCCACAGCTTGGTGGTGAATGTCGTTGCAGCGCGTTCGCATTCAAAGTCACATCGTAAAACCGGCAGCGCGGGAACTTGTGCGACTGCGAAGACGTTCAGGAGGACCAGAGGGATAGCGCTATGAGTTTGGTCGATCTGCTGAACCCCGATGAAGGCGATCTCGCCGAGCACTATCCGAACCGGTTCGAACACACGGCCGATCTGGTGGTGCACCTTGTCGGGTTGCTCGCAGCGGTGGTTGGCGGTGGCATCCTGTTCTACTGGGCCGCAGCGCGCGGGGGCTCATCGGTCGCGCTGGCGACAGCAGTGTATGCGCTTTGCATCATCGTCATGCTGGCCTGTTCTGCGGTCTACAACCTGACGCGACCCTCGCGGTCCCGCCGCGTGCTGCGACGTCTCGACGAGGCGGCCATCTTTCTGATGATCGCGGGCTCCTACACGCCCTTCTTGGTCCACATCTACGAGCCCCCCTTCAGCGGCCTGAACATCGCTCTGGTCTGGGCGCTCGGGCTCGGTGGCGCCGCCGGCAAGATCTTCATGCCCCAACTTTCGGATCGCTTCTGGTGCGTCGTCTATATCGCCTTCGGATGGCTCTCCGTGGTGCTCGTCGGCCCGTTTGCGACGATGATGCCTCTCAACGTCATCGTGCTGCTGGCCGCCGGCGGGCTCGTCTACACCGTGGGCGTTCTCTTCTACCTCAACCACAAGCTGCCGTTCCGTCGGGCGATCTGGCACGGCTTCGTGGTCGTGGGTGCGGGGCTGCACTTTGCGGCGGTCGCCTCGGGCGTGGTGTTCGGCTGAAATCAACGCGTTAGGGCGCGACGACGCCATCCGCTAAGCTTGTCGAGACCCGAGTCGCGCCATGGCCAAAACCGATCTCATCTTCGTCTGCCAGTCCTGCGGCGCCATCAGCGCCAAGTGGCAAGGGAAGTGCGACGCCTGCGGCGCGTGGAATTCCATGGCCGAGGAGTCCGCCAAACCAGCCGCCCCCGGCGGGATGGCGGCGCCGACTGGCAAGCGCGGCAAGGCGATGGCCTTCTCCGAACTCTCCGGCACAGCCGTCGCCCCGCCGCGCATGATGAGCGGCATCGGCGAGTTCGATCGCGTCTGCGGCGGCGGTCTGGTGCCAGCGTCTGCAGTGCTGATCGGCGGCGATCCCGGCGTCGGCAAATCGACGCTGCTGCTGCAGGCGGCCACGGGCCTCGCGAAACTCGGTCGGAGCGTCGCCTATATCACCGGCGAAGAGGCGGAAGCGCAGGTGCAGGACCGCGCGCGGCGTCTCGGCGCCGCCGACGCGCCGGTCATGCTCGCCGCCGAAACGGACCTGCGGAAAATTCTCGACGGCCTGCGCACGCTCAAGCCTGACGTCGTCATCGTCGACTCCATCCAGACCATGTGGGCCGACGGCGTGGAGTCTTCGCCGGGCACGGTCACGCAGGTTCGCGCCTGCGCGCACGAACTGGTGCGCTACGCCAAGAAGAGCGGCGCGGCGGTGCTGCTCGTCGGCCACGTCACCAAGGACGGCCAGATCGCCGGCCCCCGGGTGGTGGAGCACCTCGTGGACGCCGTGATCTACTTCGAGGGTGAACGCGGCCTGCCGTTCCGCATCCTGCGCGCGGTGAAGAACCGCTACGGTCCCACCGACGAGATCGGCGTCTTCGAAATGAAGGAGCGCGGACTGGAGGAAACGCCCAACCCCTCCGCGCTCTTCCTCGGCGCCCACGGCGCCCGCGCCAGCGGCGCCGCCGTATTCGCCGGCGTCGAGGGCACCCGGCCGGTGCTGGTGGAGATTCAGTCGCTTGCCGCGCCGGCCGCCTACGGCACCCCGCGGCGCGCCATCGTGGGCTGGGACTCCGCCCGTCTGGCCATGATCCTGGCTGTCCTCGAGACCCGTTGCGGCCTTGGTTTCGGCGGACGGGACGTGTACCTAAGCGTCGCGGGCGGCCTGAGGATCACGGAGCCGGCGGCGGATCTCGCCGTTGCGGCCGCCCTGATCTCAGCCCTTGCAGACGAGCCTTTGCCGGAGGACAGCGTGGCCTTCGGCGAAGTGGCGCTTTCAGGCGATGTCCGGCCGGCGGGGCGGACGGAAGCACGGCTGAAAGAGGCGGCGAAGCTCGGATTCAAGACGGCGTTCGCGCCTATGGGGGCGGAGAGCGGCTTGGTCAGCGTGCGCGGCATCGCCAGAATCGGCGATCTCGTGGCCCGGCTGACGCCCAGTTGAGCGGAGGGGCGAATGGAAGGTCTCGGATTGACGGCGTTCGACGCGGTGGCGCTCGCCGTCGTGCTGATCTCGGCGGTGATGGCGTTCGCGCGCGGATTGATCCGCGAGGTGTTCTCGATCGTTGCGTTCTTCGCGGCGATCTTCGCGGCGATCTGGGGTTACCCCTACGTGGCGCCGCTGCTGGAAGGCGTCGTCGGCAGCCCTTTCTTCGCCACGCTCTTCTCGGGCTTCCTGATCTTCCTGATCGTCTTTGTGGCGATCACGATCCTCACCACCATGCTGGCGAAGGCCGCCCACTCCTCCGACGAGATCGGCGCGCTGGACCGCGGCGCGGGGCTCCTGTTCGGGGCGGCGCGGGGCATCCTGATCGTGTCGCTGTTCGTGCTGCTGGCGCGCGCCGTCACCGGGCCGCCGGAAACCACGCCGCAGGCCACGCTGCCCTCGTGGATGACCGCCGCCAAGCTCTACCCCTTCTTCGACCGCACTGCGACAGTATTGGAGGGTTTCGGACCGCGCGCGCGCACCTATATCCGTGACCGCAGGAACGGCGAGACCGTGTCGACCGACTCTGTCACACCTGAAACCACCCCGCCGGCGACGCCCGCGCCCCAATAAGCGAATGACGAGGACCTGATGCGAGAGGCCGACCCGCAGACGGACAGTCACTTCGACGACGAAGACAAGCTCCGCGAGGAGTGTGGCGTCATCGCCGTCTACGGCGCACCCGACGCCTCGCTGATCACCGCGCTCGGCCTGCATGCGCTACAGCATCGCGGCCAGGAAGGCTGCGGCATCGCCACCTACGACGGCGAACGCTTCTACACCGAACGCCATCTCGGCCTCGTCGGCGATCACTTCTCCGCCGACACGGGCGATCTGCGCGAACGCCTGCGCGGCCACCTCGCCATCGGCCACACGCGCTACGGCACGCAGGGCGGGCGCCTGCTGCGCAACGTCCAACCCCTCTTCGCGGACCTCGCGTGCGGCGGCGTCGCGATCGCGCACAACGGCAATCTCACGAACGCGGTAAAGCTGCGCAATGAACTCGTCGAGCGCGGCGCGATCTTCCAGAGCACATCGGACACGGAAGTGTTCCTGCAGCTCATGGCGCGCGCGCGCCGCACCAAGGTCATCGACCGTTTCGTCGAGGCGATCGGCCAGGTGGAGGGCGCCTACGCGCTCGTGTGCCTGACCAACGACATGATCCTCGCCGCGCGTGATCCCATCGGCATCCGCCCGCTCGTGCTCGGCTGGATCGGCGACGCGCCGGTGCTTGCGTCGGAGACCTGCGCGCTCGCCACCATCGGCGCGCGCTTTGATCGCGAAATCGAGAACGGCGAAGTCGTCGCGATCACGACAGGCGAAGACGGCAAGCCGATCGTGCAGAGCCACTTTCCGTTCCCGCGCCGCCCCGCGCGGCCTTGCCTGTTCGAGTTCGTGTATTTCTGCCGTCCGGACTCCATCGTAGGCGGTAAGAGCGTCTATGACGTGCGCAAGCAGATGGGCCGTCGGCTCGCGGAAGAAACCGCGCTCGGCGCCGATGTCGTCATTCCCGTGCCTGACTCGGGTGTCGCCGCCGCACTCGGCTATGCGGAACGCTCCGGCGTGCCCTACGAAATGGGCATCATCCGCAGCCACTACATCGGTCGCACCTTCATCCAGCCGACACAGAACGCCCGCTCCAGCGGCGTTTCCATGAAACACTCCGCCAACCGCGCCGTGATCGAAGACAAGCGCGTCGTACTCGTGGACGACAGCATCGTGCGCGGCACCACCTCCAAGCAGATCGTGCAGATGATGCGCGACGCCGGTGCGCGCGAAGTCCACTTCCGCTCCGCGAGCCCGCAGATTCGCTATGGCGACTACTACGGCATCGACATGCCGGACCTGAACCAGCTGCTCGCCGCGCGCCACAACGGCGACGTGGACGCCATGGCGAAATGGCTGAACGCCGACAGTCTCGGGTTTCTTTCGGTCGAAGGCGTCTATTCCTCCATGGGCATGACGCGCGATCCGCGCGCGCCGCAGTTCTCCGATCACTGCTTCACCGGCGACTACCCCACGCGTCTCGTCGATCAGGAAGATCACGGCGGCGGACGCGAACGTCAGCTCTCGCTGCTCTCCGAACCCGAAGCGGCATGACACCAAAAGAGTCTATGGGCGTCGCACTGGTGACCGGCGCCTCTCGCGGGATCGGGCGCTCGGCGGCGCGTGCGCTGGCGAAGGCCGGCTATCACGTCGTCGCCGCAGCGCGCAGCCAGAAGGCGCTCGAAGGCCTCGACGACGAAATTCGCAAGGCGGGCGGCGCGTCGTCGCTCGTGCCGATGGACCTGAAGGACTACGACGCCATTGATCGCCTCGGCGGCGTGATCTACGAGCGCTGGGGCAAGCTCGACGCGCTGTTTGCGAACGCGGGCATTCTCGGCGACCTGATGACGGTGGCCGACGCCCATCCGAAGATGTTCGAAGAGACGATGGCGACGAACGTACTCGCCAATCAGCGGCTCATCCGCTCGATGGATCGCCTGCTGCGCGGCGCGACGCCGCCGGGACGCGCGCTCTTCGTGACGTCGAGTGTCGCGCAATCGCCGCGACCCTTCTGGGGCGCGTATGGCGCGAGCAAAGCCGCGCTTGAATCCATGGCGCTGTCCTACGCGCAGGAAGTCGGCTTCACCGGCGTGCGCGTGAACATCCTCGATCCCGGCGCGACACGCAGCGTGATGCGCGCGAAGGCGTTTCCCGGCGAAGATCCGATGACGGTGAAGTCTCCCGACGACGTCGCGCCGCTGGTGGTTGAACTGCTGTCGCCGGACTCTTCGCGCCACGCAGAACGGGTGCGCTACGCCGCCGCCTGAGCGCGTTTGCCGAGTACGCCGTCGAGCGCAATCGCGCCGAGGCCGACCAGAAGAAACGCCGCGAACAAGCCCACGCTATTGATCGCCGTCTGGCCCCAACCGATCTTCGACACGTCGATGAAGGGATACGGGTAGAAGCCTTCCACCACGCCGCGCAGCACTGCGTAGACGACATAAGTGAGCGGAAAGACCATCCAACCCAGCACATAGCGCCAGCGCAGCGTCCCTTTCGGCACGAAGGCGAACCAGAACAGCACCGTCAGCGCCGGCATGACGTGGTGCATGGTGCGATCGGCGATGAGATGCAGGCCGTTCAAGTCGTAGAGATTCTGCAGCAGCGTCACGAAGGTCACGCCGACGATCAGGATGTAGCACGTCACCGCCGTCATCACGCTGTTGCTCGGCCGGTGGACGCCGCCGATGGCGAAGCGTGTGAGTGCCGTCGCAACGAGGATGTTCGTGAGCACGGTGAAATAGCCAAGATAGGCCCACACGGCGTCCAGCGCCGTCCGGCCCTGATCGGCGAAGAGGCCCAGCGAGACGATCAGCTGCGCGACCAGTCCGAACCAGCCGACGGCGGCGAGAATGCACGCGCAGATGCGCGCCAGTCCGACCGGCTCTCCGTGCATGGGTCCCTCCGCGCGATGCGCTCAAATCCTGCCGCAGGATGCGCCGGCGCCGCAAGCGCGGCGTCTCACTCCTCGCCGCTGGAAAACGGATTGCGGTTCTGCTTCACGGTCAGGCGGATCGGCATGCCGCCGAGATTGAACGCATCGCGGATGCCGTTGGTCAGATAGCGTTTGTAGCTCTCGGGCATTTTCGTTGCGCGCGAGGAGATGAGCACGAATGTCGGCGGGCGCGATTTGATCTGCGTGATGTAGCGCGGCTTGATCCGCTTGCCGTCCACCGCCGGCGGCGGGTGCTTGGCGATAACGTGCTGGAGCCAGCGATTGAGATCGGGCGTTTTCACGCGCGCATTCCAGTCGCCGTACACTTCGGTGACAGCCTCCATCACCTCCCGCAATCCGCGACCCGCCTGCGCCGACGTACGCACGATCGGCGCGCCCTTCGTTTGCGGCAGCGCGTCTTCACACCGTTCGCGCAATTCCTTGAAACGCGCGGCGCTGTCCTTGGCCTGATCCCACTTGGCGAGCACATAGATCAGTGCGCGGCCTTCGCGCACGACCAGATCGGCGATGGTGAGGTCCTGTTTCTCGAACGCTTCGTTCTGGTCCATCACCAGCACGCATACTTCCGCGAAGCGGATCGCGCGCAGCGTGTCGGCGACCGACATCTGCTCAAGCCGTCCCTGCACGCGCGCCTTGCGTCGCATGCCGGCGGTATCGACGAGACGGATCTTCTTGCCGTTCCACTCCCAGTCCACGGAGATCGCGTCGCGCGTGATGCCCGCTTCAGGGCCGACAAGCAGACGATCTTCACCGATCAACGCGTTCACCAGCGTGGACTTGCCCGCATTCGGACGGCCGATGATCGCGAGCTTGATCGGACGATTTTCGTCCGTGACATCTTCTTCCTCTGGCGCTTCTTCGTGCGGCATGGCCGCGACGATCTCGGCGTAAAGTTCGCTCATGCCCTCGCCGTGTTCGGCCGAGAGCGCGACGGGTTCGCCGAAGCCGAGCGCGAACGCATCAAGCCATCCTGACTCACCCGCACGCCCCTCGTGCTTGTTGGCGGCGAGCACCACCGGTTTGCCGGAGCGCCGCAGCACCTCCGCGAACCGCTCGTCGAGCGGCGTTACACCCGTGCGCGCATCCACGAGGAAGAGCGACATGTCGGCGTCGGCGATGGCGGCTTCGGTCTGCGCGCGCATGCGCGCTTCGAGACTCTCGTCCGTGAGATCCTCGAATCCGGCCGTGTCGATCAGGTGCAGGTCGAGGTCGCCGAGGCGGCCCGTCGCTTCCTTCCGGTCGCGGGTAACGCCGGGCAAATCGTCCACGATCGCGAGTTTCTTGCCCGCGAGCCGATTGAACAGGGTGGACTTGCCGACGTTGGGTCGGCCGACGATCGCCAGCTTCAGAACCATGGTATTTTCCCGGCGAACGGAACGCCGGTTCGCTGCAGTGACCGTCGTCTAGCAGATTTCTACCGAATAACGACGAGTTTCCCCTCGTCGCTCAGCAGGAAGACCTGACCGGCCGCCGCGACCGGTGCGATATAGACCGGGCCGCCGACGTTCAGGGTCTTCTCCACCGCGCCCGTGGTCGGGTTGACGATGACCGCCTCGCCTTCCGAAGACGCGAGCACAAGCTTGCCGCCCGCGAGCAGCGGGCCAGTCCAGGCGATGCGGCCCTTGCGGTCCTCTTCGTCGCGGTAGCGCTTCAGTTGCGTCACCCAGAAGGCCTGACCTGTCGTGCGTTCGATGGCGGTCAGTTCCCCGTCGACCGTGACGATGAAGAGCGTGTCACCCGCCACCCACGGTGTCTGCGTGGACGCAAGACCGCGCGCCCAGATGCGCTGGCCCGTGCGCTGGTCGATAGCGGCGAGAATCCCCGAGTGGCTGGCGGCATAGACGACGCCGTCGAGCGCCACCGGACGACCTGCGATGTCGTTGATCGCCGAGAGCGACGTGAGGCGACCTGCGCGGGTCAGCGCATCGACCCAGAGACGGCGACCGTTGGCGGCAAGCAGCGCCACCACTTCGCCCGAGGCGAAGGGCGCGACAACGAGGTCGCCCCTCACCGCAGGGCTGGACGCCGAGAGAATACGCGCCGGTTCGGCGATGGCCTGGTGGGTCCACTGCACAGTGCCGGTCGTGGCGTCGAATGCGAGGAGTTCACTGTCGTTGGTGACCGCGAACACGCGCCCGCCCGACACGGTCGGCGCAGCGTGGATCGGCGCTTGCGTGTTTGTGCGCCAGACTTCAGCGCCGGTCGTGGCGTCGAGCGCCGCGGCAAAGCCGAAGCCCGAGGTCACGAAAATCTTGCCGTCCGCGAACGCGACGCCGCCGCCGAGGGCGTTCTTGTCGCGGCCGCGACGCGGCGAAAGATCGCGCGACCAGATGCGGCCGCCCCCATCGAGCGGAAAGGCGGAGAGACGCTGGTCCGCATCGAACACGAAGATCTTGCCGTCGGCGATGACCGGCGGGGAAGAAATGCGCGCATTGCTGCTGGAGCCCTGCCCCACGTCGCGGCGCGCGACGATGGAGAAGTCCCCCGCAATGTTGGCGTGCGCGGGGGCATTGTCGGGCGGCCCGCCCGGCTGCGGCCACGACGCGACGTCCGACGGCGGCGGCACATAGGGCGTGCGACCCGCGAGCGCGGTATCGGCCTCGAGCTTCTGCTCGAACGACAGAATGGAGATGCGACCATCAGCCGGCGCGGTTTCGGTCGGCGCATCGCTTCCGCCAAACGGCCAGACCTTCGGCGCACTGGAGCAGGCCGACAGCGCGGCGGCCGCCGCGATCATGACGATGGGGCGAAAGGCGCTCATTTTTTCTCTCCGGTCTTGTCTGCGGCGGCGGGCGCTGCGGGCGCAGGCGTCGCTTCTGGTTCTGCTTCAGGTGTTGTTTCAGGCGCTGGGCCGAGCACGGCCATGAATCGTTGCGCGCGTTCGCGCACGCCCTGCGGCGCGTCGAAGGCGGTGGCGAGGTAGTCGAATTCGGTGCGCGCGCGTTCCGGCTTGCCGGCTTCGAACGCCTCCACCGCCAGCAGTTCGCGACCGAGATAGCCGAACGCGCCGCCGCCCTCGATGAGAGGCTTCACGCGGGCTTCGATCGCGGCGAATGGTTCGCTTTCGGCCGCGATGTAGGCGGCGCGCAGCTGCGCGGATTGTTTGACGGCCTTGTCGTTGGCGAGTTTCGCGGCGTTGTCGAACGCGAGGATGGCGCCCGGCAGATCGCCTTCGGCCTGCAGCACGCTCGCACGTTCCATTTCGGCGAGCGCCTTGTAACCGCCGTGCGCAGACTTTGCGAAAGCCGCGAGCTTGGGCTCGGCGGCTTGCGGATCGGTCGCGGCGAGCGCCTGCAGATCCACGAACTCCTGCGACGCGTCCTTCGAGCGGTTCTCGGCCCAGCCGCGATAGAGGCCGAAGCCGCCGACTCCGAGCACGAGCGCGGCGGCGCCGGCGATAATCAGCACGCCGTACTTCTTCCAGATTTCCTGAAGTTGCTCGCGCCGAAGATTTTCTTCGACTTCTTCAAAAAGGTCGGTCACGCGCGATCCATCCCAATGTCGTCCTGCCCGCAGGGGAAATACCCCCAAAACGGACCCTTCTGGCGGCGGCGGAAGCTAGCCGCGCCCGCGCCCGCCCGCAACGCGCGGGCTGTCCCCAATTGGCCTATGGCCGGTATCAGGCCTTCTTCTTGAAGGCGTAGGTCTCGGCCGAGGCCGGGAAGCGCCGCGCCCGGACATCGGCGGCGTAAGTTGCGATTGCGTCACCGACATGGCGGCGCAGGTCCGCGTAGCGGCGCACGAACTTGGGCGTCCAGTCGAACAGGCCCAGCATGTCGTCGGTGACGAGGATCTGACCGTCGCAAGCGGCCGAGGCGCCGATTCCGATAGTGGGGGCGTGAACCGCCTTGGTGACCTCCGCAGCCAGTTCCTCGGCGACGCCCTCCACCACAATGGCGAACGCGCCGGCGTCGTCGGTAGCTTTGGCCTCCGCGATCACGCGTTCGCGTTCATCCTCATTGCGGCCCTTGGCGCGGAACCCGCCGTCGACGTTGACCGCCTGGGGCCTTAGCCCGATGTGGCCCATCACCGGGATACCGCGACGCACCATGTACTCCACGGTGCGCGCCACTTCCGGGCCGCTCTCGACCTTCACAGCCTGACAGCCCGTTTCCTTCATGATCCGCGCGGCATTGGCGTAGGCGGTTTCCGCCCCGGCCTCATAGGAACCGAAAGGCATGTCCACGACGACCATGGCGTGGGTTGCGGTGCGCATGACCGCCTGACCGTGCAGGATCATCATGTCCATGGTGACGCCCACTGTGGTGGGCAGGCCGTGGACCACCATGCCGACGGAATCGCCGACCAACAGCAGGTCGCAGTGCGGATCGAGGATTTGCGCCATGGGAGCCGTGTAGGCCGTCAGGCAGACAATCGGCTCTCCGCCCTTGCGGGCGGAGATTTCCGGGGCAGAGATACGTTTGGTCTGGGCGTGCTGTGACATGGACGATGCCTAGCACCTTATGTCGCAGTGCGGGAGGGTCAGCCCTTCTCGGCGTACACAAGACCGGCCGCGCTCGCGGCGACCGCAATCAGCATGGCCAGGGTGCCGGCACTGAGCATGGAGGCGTCGGGCACGTAACGCGCCAACGGCACGGTGAGTGCGGTGACGATCGCTGCCTTGAAGGGCCACAGGACCGCAACCCCGAGCGCCACGCTGCCAAGCGCGACGGCGCTGGAACGGACCTTACGGAAGGCCTTGGCCTCATCGACACGGGCCATAACGCCCTGAACGAAGTCCTCGTCGCCCATGGGGGGCTGTGACGCTTCGCCGAACAGCGCACGCATTTTGGCGTCCTCGCTCTCTTCGGTCGTCATGCGGCTGCTCCCTGGAACTCGGCCAACACCTTGGCACGGCCTCTGACAACATGTGACTTAACGGTGCCCAAGGGAAGCCCCAACGCTTCAGCGGCTTCAGCGTGTGACATCCCTTCCCCGTAGCAGAGAGCCATGGCGGCCCGTTGCTCAGGGGAAAGAACGCCCATGACCTTGTCCAGATCCATGCGGGCCTCGCTGGAGGCGCGATCGTCCTGCACGGTTTCGGCCATGGCCATCACTTCATCCTCTCGGCGTTGGGACGCTTTGGCGGAGCGGCGGTTCTGCAGGAATTGCGTGTAAGCGATCCGGCAGAGCCACCCCTTGAACGTCCCCTTGGCTTCGAACGATCCGATCCTGCGCCAGGCCATCACGAAGGTTTCCTGTGCAAGGTCGTCGGCGAGCGCGGCGTCGCCGGCTGCAAGCCGGCGGAGAAATCCGCGCACGAGGCTCTGATTTCGCCGAACGAGGCTCTCGAAAGCACGTGTCGAGCCTCGTTTCGCTTCTTTGGCCAGAGCCTCGTCGGGATCGCTCAAGCGCCCTTCTTGTCGTTGCGGACCATGCCCGCCACGAGCTGACCGACCCCGATGGCACCCACGATCATGGCGGCGATGAAGAAGCCGACGCCCGCGTCGTCATCCCAGCCCTTGCCGGCGAAGGGCAAGGCCCCGGCCGCCATGAGCCCCGCGAGGATCAGTCCGACCGCCAGCGACACCAGGACGATGCCGCCCCGAAGGTCCTGCGCGGCGGACCGCACCGGCTTGCCGATGGCGCTGATCGCTTCGCTGTCCAGCGTCTGGCCGGCGTCGATGGCGCGTCGGAGGGTTTCGTTGGCCTCCTTCTTGGATTGGGTGGAGCCCCAGACAGAGACGGCGACGATCCCCAGGATCATGCCGAACATGGCGATTGGGATGACGATGGATTCCATGACGAAGTTCTCCCAGATGGCTCAGTTGCGGTTCAGGACCGGGTGAAGGCAAGGCCCGCGAGCGGGCCGGCGAAGACGCCGAGGATGGCGAAGATGATGATGGTTTCGAACACGTTGCTGTCTCCTTGATCTCGTTCCGCCTTCGTGGCGGGGACACAAGGAAGATGCGGCACCGGGGGTGTTTGGATGCACCGTGCCCGATCGTGGCGAGAAAAAGGCGTTTGGGCCGGCCTCGGGAGCGCCCGCCATGGGCCTTGGAACGGGCGCCCTTCGGTCTCAGGCGCCCAACGCCTCGGCATAGATCTCCGGCTTGAAGCCGAGCAGCAGCGTGTCGCCGCGCTCGAGGACGGGCCGCTTGATGAGCGAGGGCTGCGTCAGCATCAGCGTGACCGCCTTGCGCGCCGTGATGTCGGCCTTCTGGTCGTCCGAAAGCGCGCGGAACGTCGTACCCGCACGGTTGAGCACGATCTCCCAGCCGGCCCGCTTCACCCAAGCGTCGAGATGTCGCCGGTCTATGCCGTCAGTCTTGTAGTTGTGGAACGCGTAGTCGAACGCGTGCGCCGTCAGCCAGTCACGGGCCTTCTTCACCGTGTCGCAATTGGGGATTCCGTAGAGCGTAATCCCTGCCGTCTTCGTCATCGTCCCTCGCCTTCGCCGTACCGCCGATGGAACGCACGCCAGTTCCGCGCGTTCTCGCCCCGAACACTGCGGGAGCAAAAGCCATGTCAGCCTTCACTCTGTACGTCATCGGTTTCATCGTCCTTCTGGCGGGACTCGGCTACGGCGCCTACCTGCTCAATGTGCCCAACACATGGATCGGCGTGGGAGGGCTGATCATCGCGGGCCTTGGGGTCATGTCAGCTGTCTCGCACACGAAGCAGCCCGATCCGCCAGTCCATACGCACAGCGAGTGAGCGGATCAGTTGGGTGCGATAGACCGCTCTACCTTTACCGCTTTCGCGCCACGAGGAACGGTCGCGAGTCCTTGCCCCGCGAGGCGTGGTGAGCGCGTTCGACGATCTCAAATCCCGTGGCCTCGATCTCTCGCTCCAGCTCCTGCGCGGTGAAGAACGCCACATAGGGTGCTTTTCCGAAAGCCTGCATCACCGGCACCGCCACGCGAATGAGCGGGTTCATTTCCTTGAGGCACGGCGTTTTGGAGATGAAGAGCCCACCAGACTTTAGCAGTCGATGCACGCCCTTCAAAGCCGCTTCTCGCCCGGCCACCAGATGCAGGATGTTGAAGCCCAGAGCGACATCGAAGGTCTCGGCGGACCATGGCGCCGCATTGGGCGTCGCAACTTCGAACTCGGCGTTGCTGCAATCTTCCGCTTTGGCCTTTTCGCGTGCGATCGCGATCATTTCCGGTGAAATATCCGTCGCAAGGTATCGCGCGACGGACGGCGCAAGCTTGAGCGCGGTCGTTCCCGTTCCGCAGCCAAACTCCAAAGCCGTGTCGCCGGCCTTCAGATATTGCCGCGCGCGTTCGAGCGTACGTTCATAACCGGCCATGTCCGCAATCGGATCGGCGGCGTATTTGCGCGCAATACGATCCCAGAAGCGGGCATCATTGGCGACACCGGACATAGTTAGCCTCGTTTCAACTGATCTCAGCACGGGCAAAAGCATTCGCCACCACGGCGGAATTGCCCTGAATCATTCCCACTCGATTATCAACGAGATACGAAATGCTTTTAAAATATGCCGTTTTGAGAGCATGGAAAAAATCATACCGTCAAAAGTACCGCGATTCGAAATCGTCTAGCGACGTGCATCATGTAGTCACGAAGATTCGGAGCCGTTTTCGTCTCGTTGATGATCGATCGCCACGCGGCGATTACCAGAGCCCCGCGAGGATGCCATCGACATTGTCACTACCAGAGCCGGGGCATCCGAGCGAAGCGACAAGACTACCTCGACGCTTGATCGCTAGCCCGCGCGCCGACCTCGCGGGTTGGACTCATACGGCCCCGCAGGTTCAGACAGGCGCTGTTCGACGAAGGCTTCCAGATCCCCCTGTCGATAGGCAATGACCCGCCCTAGCCGGCAGAACTTCGGCCCCTTCCCAAGGGAGCGCCAATTGGCGAGCGTTTTCGGGGCTACGCCTAGAAAGCTCGCTGCCTGTTTCTTGCGAAGCATTGTTCTGCCCCTTGGCTCAATTGACCGGGTACGGGCGCAATCGGATATCGCGCGTCACGAGAACGCGAACCGACGCGCCGGCGCGCACGCGCAGGGTTGGACGCACTGACAATTCACGATCAACGATACGTCCTCCGGTGCGCGCCGCTTCCTGCGCGGCGGCGTCGCCGACGGTCTGGGCAAAGCTTCCAGTTCGCTGGTCATTTTCCGCATTGTTCGCGACAACGCTGATGATTGAGGAGAGGCCAACCGCGCCCGCGAGGCGGCCCAAGTGGAAATCGGTGCGGTCGCGCAAACCGGCCACGCCCGATGGATCAGCGCCTTCCATGCCCTGGAGCGCGATCGACCAGCCGTTCGGCATGATGAGACGATTCCACACCAACAGAAGTCGCTGATCACCGTAGGCGTTGGCGGAATCGTAGGTGCCCATGAGGCGCGCGCCTTGCGGGATCAGCAGGCGACCGCCGGTCACGCTGTCGTAAACAGGCGCGGTGACTTGCGCGATCACACGGCCAGGCAGATCGGAATTGAGTTCCGTCACCAAGGCCGCCGGAATGACCGAACCCGCGAGAATCTCATTTGCCGATCTCGGCGGCGTAAGCGCGCTATCCAGTCGGTCAGCAGATGTGCCGCGCTGGCTTGCGAGGAACGCAGCGCGCGGGCCGCCGTATGCGCCATCGCCATTCGCGAGGGAACCAGCCGGGCGATCGCCGCTGTCGGCGAAAAGGATCGGAGAGGTTCGGGCGATCGCTTGCGGGTCCGCAACGGGAGCTCCCGCAGTGTGCACAGTTGACGCGCCGCGCTCGGCCCATGCGGCATCCGCCGGCGGCCCAAGGTCCGCACCTCGCGCGCCCTCAGGCGGGGGATGATCGCCCCAGGGCATATCGCGCGGCGCTTCCAGCGCATCGGCGCGCGGCAGATCGCCAACTGAGTAGTCAGAACTTGCCGACCGAATGGAATCCGGCGGACCCGATGCCGCGCCGATGTTCTGCGCTTGATCGGCGGTGCGTCGATCAGGTCGTTCACTCAGGCCATTCACCAGCGCGAACGCGACGATGCCGCCAAACACCAGGCATCCCGTGAGCAAGACCTTGCGCGATAGCCGCTTCGGCGAAGGCGGCTTGGCGCGGATTGCGACGCCAGCAGCGTCAGCCGTGCCAGTCTCGTTTGCAGCGACCAGCCTCATGACCGCGCGCTCTGGCCGGCGCGGGTTGCTCGTCGTTCAATGCGAACCACGATCGGCGCGCGCGTGCCGAACCGCAATTCCGCGACATCGAAGATGCGATCGACCATGTAGCGGCGGCCCTGTACCCGGTAGTTCACGAGTTCCGCGCCCTCGGGCGTGATCACAAAGAGCGGCGGCATGTCCGCAGAACCGACAGATTCGGGAAACTCAAGCCAGGTGCGCCGTCCGTCGTCATAAACGCGCGATGGCAACCAAGAGGGGCGCACGCCGTGCACGGTGCGCACGCGATAATTCTCGTTCATCGGGCGCGCTGTCGCTGCGCCTGCTTCACCTTGAGCGGCGGGATAGGACCAGGCGATCTGCGCGGAATAGACGGCGCCCGCTGAAGAGCTGGCTTCTATCGTGTAAGTCCGCCGATCGGTGATCAGCACAATGTTCGTGCGCAATCCGATTGTCTGCGGCTTCACCAGAACGATCGTGCGTCCCTCGCCTTCGGATTCACCGTTGGTTTCCGTCACCATCCAGCGGGACGTATCGCCTGAAGCGATGGCGTTGATCGTCTCACCTGGTTCGAGCAGGACCGTCGAGATGAAACCAGGGTTTGTATAGAGTTCGTAGATCGCGCCCGGCGCATAGGCGTAAACGTGCCGCGCCTCTGTGAAGCCGCCGGCAAGTGGCTGCTGTCGCGCAGCGCCGTTGGCGGCTGCGAGTACATCGACGGGTGTTGGACACCGAACCCGCCGGGTTGACACGCACGGCCGAGGCGCGGAGGGCGCGGCGCGAGCCGGCGCGAGCGCTGCGATGGACACGGGCGGCGGCGGCGGCGCCGGTTGGGCGGCGACGGTGGTTGCGCATCCGCTCAAAAGCATAAGCGTTGCGCCGAGGAATAGTGGACGACAGATCATCGCTCACGGCTCCAGCTAAAGTCTGTGATGAAGAGGCCGAGCGGATTAGAAGCGATCTCGTCGGCGTTGCGCGGCGCGCGCGTCGTGACGGTGAAGACGCCGGTATAGATCTGGGGCTCCGGCGTGCCGGTTTCGTTGGTCGAGCGCTCGATCCAACTCACCTCCCAGGCATGATCGGACCGCGCGATGATGGATCGAATATGCACGGTGCGCCCGACGCGACCGAGGCTCATGAATGGATCGTCGGAGCGGGCCATCTCGGTGAGCTGCGTTGCAGCCGCCGGCGTCAGGTATTTGTAGGCGTCGAGCCAGTTCTCGCGGAGCACAACACCGTCGGTCGGCAACGACCGCACAAGACGCACGAACCGCCCGAGATGATAGGCCATCTGCGTTTGCGTCGGCGACCAGCGACCATCGGCGCTGCGTACCGAAAGCACCTGCCCTTCGGGGCTTACTTCTACGACGTGGACAAAGGTGCGCCGCTGCATGGCGACGGCGGTCAATCCAGCCCCGAGCAAGCCCGCGAGCGCGAGGCTGACGAACGCCATCGTGCGCCACGTGCGTGCGGAGAGCACAGCGGACCCCATGCGCGCATCCCATTCTTGCGCGGCGCGGCGATAAGGCGTGCCGGGCGGATCAGCGGCGAAGCTCTTTGCCGGCGAGCGAAATGGCATATTCATGGACGTCCCCCAGAAGCACTCGAATTCGGTTTGGTCGGCGGCGCGGGCTTGGGCTGCATCGCGGAATAATTGACCGGCGGCGACGCACGACCGCGACCGCCTCCGCCGCTCCCTCCGCCTCCCTTGCCCGATCGCCCGAGCTGTCCGATGCTTTTGACCGCATTGAACGAGCTCACGGCGACGTAGCGTGCGGTCATGGCGGCGCCGATTCCGGTCGCGGCAGCGCCAATCCCGGTGCGCACTGCGTCGGCGCCCGACAGATGCGGCTGACCCTGCATCACTTCACTCGCTAGCATCGGTCCGAACCAGGCGAGCGCTAGCACGGTGAGACCGAACAGGAGCACGTTGAGCGCCCCGCCCGCGTCGAGCGTCAGCGTCGCGGGCAACGTGTTGACGAAGGTGAGCGAAACCGACGCGATCAGCGCCAGAATGAAGAGTCGGATGGCGCTACCCGCGACCCAACCAAGCGGCCGTTCAGCCACCCAGGATGTGCCGCTGAAGACGCCCCACGGCAACGCCACAAACGCCGCAAGGCTGCCGAGCTTGAACGCGATCAGCGCCACGAAGATTTGCAGCGCCAGAACGAAGAACCCGATCATCGCCAGGACGGCCGCCAACAGAATCGTCACCATCGGAATGAAATCGGTGAGGATGTTCATGCCCTCCGACAACGCGACCGTCCGGCCAAACAGATCCATGCCGATGCGCGCGACGCGACCCGGATTGTGAAGGTCTGCCATTGTCATCGAACCGCCGCCGGCGCGCAGACCGAGCATCGCGCCCGACTGATTGATCGCGGTTGCAAGCGCGTCCCAATTGTTGATGAGGAACGCGAACAGTCCGATGAACAGCACCTTGCGGAAGAACGGCGCCATCGGCGCTTCTCCCGCCAACGCCCATTGAGCGCCCGCCAACACAATCGAGATCACGATCAGCGCGTTCAGCACGAAGTTCACGTCGCCACGGATCAGACCGAAGCCGGAATCCGCCACCGCCAGAAACTGGTCGAGGAAGGAATTGACTGTGGACGGGTCCATGGCGCGTTGTCCTCAGAACGCAGTTCGCGCGGGCTGCAGATCGCCCGTTGAATCGGTCGGGAAAGCACGGCGTTGAATTTCACGGCCTCGCGCCTCCTGCGCGGCGCGTTGCAATCTCTCGGTCGTGAGTGCGCGGCTTTGGGCAGCGAGCAGCGCCTGTATTTCCGCAAGTTGCGTGGCTTGAATACCCAGGAGCTGGTTCCCGGCCTGCACCGCGCCGGTTTGGCCTTCAGCGCCCGATGAAGCCGAGAGCGCACGATCGATGCGACCACGTGATGTCTCGACCGCCTCTGCCGCGTTCGCTTCGGCGCGCATCGCGCGTTCAAGGGCGCGGCGATCTTCCGCGATCCATTGATCTGACCGCGAAACGATGTCCCTGAGATTGAAGTTCTCCCATGTGTCCGGATAAAGCGTGCGAATGTCCTCCCCGACCCTTTGCACATCGAACGCGATGCCTTGAGCCGTAGTGAAGAGAGAGCGTGCCCGTTGAATGGAGGCGGTGAGTTCCGGTGAAAGCTGAAGCGGATTGCTCGCCAGCATCCGAGCCTGCTGTTCAATCTGCTGGACCTGGTTGTGAATCTGTTCGAGCGCGTGCGCCGCCTGAATGACGCTTTGCGCCAGATTTGCAGGATCGATCACCGGCAATTGCGCCTGTGCCGGCCCAATTGCGAGCAACGCAGCGAGCGCTGCGCCCGCCAAGAGTTTTGACAACGATCCACGCATGGGCTGCTCCTATTCTGCCGGAATGAGATGTTCGGTCGTGGTGGACGAAATGGATGGCGCCGCGACCGAGGTGCGCTCAAAGCGCCGAATGGCCTCCGCTGCATCGCGAAGCCCGCGCGCGTCCAGCCAGGCCGCCGCGAAGCCAGCCATCCCAGCCTCTGCAACGACGCGGTCCATCATCGTGTGATCTTCGGGACGCGACGCGCCCACGAAAGCCAGAGCGGCTGGACCAAGACCCAGTTCGAAGAGGCGGCAGCCTTCGCGCGACACGAAATAGTAATCGCGCTTCGATGTGGCGCTGGCGATCAAACCAATCTGGCGAGCGTTCAGACCAAGCGCTTCATAGAAGGCGCGTGACCGCGGCTCGCGGGCGCGATCATTGGGTAGGAAAATGCGCGTGGCGCACGCTTCGATGATCGTGGAGGCGATCGGGCTCGCCTCCACGTCCGCCAATTCCTGACTGGCGAACACCACAGCAACATTGCGTTTGCGCAGCGTCTTCAGCCAATCCTGGATTTGCGCGGCGAAGAACGCATCTTTCAGGAAGAGCCATGCTTCATCGAGCACAAGCATCGTCGGGCGGCCATCGAAGCGCTGCTCAAGGGCGTGAAAGAGCGCAGCGAGCACCGCGCCGGCAGCATCGGGCCGGCGCATGAGATCGTCCATCTCGAACGCCTGGACCGCGCCATAACCCAATGAGGATCGCTCCACGTCGAGAAGCCGGCCGTATGGACCGACATGCGTGAAGGGCTGAAGCGCGGCCCGCACGTCGCGGTCCTGCACCAGAGCCGCGAACAAGGTCAGCGTGCGATCCTCGCGGGTGCGACCCGCCAGCACCTCCAATGTGCGCCAGAGTTCTGCTTTACGCTCCGGCGATACCGCAACCTTGGCGCCAGCGAGCAGGCCGACAATCCATTCGAGCGCCCAGGCGCGTTCATCTTCGTCGTCTATCCGCTCCAATGGCTGGAGCCCCAGTGCGCCCTCTTCGCCGAGATCGAAGAAGTCGCCCTGCAATCCCAGAATTGTGGCGCGCGCGGATCGCCCCTTGTCAAAGAGGTAGAGTTGCGCTTCGGGATAGCGCAGCCATTGAGCCGCGAGCGTGGCGAGCAGGACGGATTTGCCGGCGCCGGTCGGACCGACAATCAGTGTGTGACCGACATCGCCAACATGAAGGTTCAGGCGAAACGGCGTTGCGCCGTCCGTCGCTGTCAGCATCAACGGCGGACCATCCAGATGCGCGTTGCGCGCGGCGCCCGCCCACACCGCGCTCGTCGGCACCAGGTGCGCGAGACTTGGCGACAAGAGCACCGGCCGGCGCGCATCGGCATAAGCGGAGCCCGGAAGTCCACCGAGCCAAGCCTCGACGGCATTCATGGATTCCACCTGGATCACGAACCCAAGGCCGTCGGTGACCTGCTGGATTTGCCGGACGGCTTCGTCCGCCGCTTCTTCGCTCGGCTCAGCGACGACAATCGTCAGCGTCGCAAAGCCGGCGCAAACCGCATCGGCGGCCAATTCTTGAAGCGCGGAATCGGCATCCTCCGCCTGGTTGGACGCGTCATTGTCGAGGAGCGCTGCCTCTTCGCGGAACAACGCCTCACGCAGCAGCGTGAGCAGGCCCTTCCGTTTCGAGAACCAGCGTTTGCGAATCTTCTCCAGTTCGCGCCGCGCCTCTTCACGGTCGAGCGGCAGGAACCGCGTGACCCACCGATACGAGACGGCAAGACGATTGAGGGCGTCGAGAAGGCCAGGCTCTGTCTCGGTGACAAAGCTGCGAACCGAGATCACTCTCAAATGATTGGCGCCCAGCTTTGGCGCGAGGCCACCGACCAATGGCGCATCAGACAAGAGCGCATCAAGATGGAACGGCGTCTCGGGCGTTACGACACGGTGCGGTCGATCAGACACGCAATCATGGAGGTAGGTCAGCGTCTGCTCGTCATTGAGCCAGCGCGCCTCTGCCGCCATTGTCTCAAACAGCGCGAGGAGTTGGTCGCTCTCAGACACGAAGCGTTCGAGATGAGCGCGATAATCGACGGACGCGGCGGCGTCAGCATCGGTAGCGCGGGCACCGCCGCCGCCCTCGAACAGCATGCTTTCGAGCTTGCCCTGACGCTCCGCCGGCGGGAGCCAGGTCAACGTGAGAAAGTACTGGCTCTCGAAACGCGCGCCGGCGTGCTCGAAAACCGCCCGGCGCTCTTCATCGATCAGCCATGCGAGGGCATTGGGCCAGCGGCTGTCGGGATAACCCGGCGCCGGCGAACGCCGCGCCTCCACATGCAGGCACCAGCCCGAGCCGAACCGGCGCAGCGCATTGTTGAGGCGCGCGCTTGCACCCATCAATTCCGATGGCGTCGACGAATCGAGATCAACACCGCGAAACGCCAGCGTGCGCTGGAACGCGCCGTCCTTGTTGAGCACCACGCCGGGCGCAATGAGCGCCGCCCAAGGCAGATAATCGCTCAGCTTCGCGGGACGGTTTTGATAGGGGCGTAGGTCAAGCATGATTGTTCGCCTTCACGCGTCGAGGAAGCTTGGCTTGGCGAGATGCCGAGGCCAGGTGTCGAGGAACCAGGGGTCGCGCGATGCGGCCCACGCCGCTGCGCCTTGCGCGATCGCCCAGAGCGGCAAGCCAATCAAAGGCTGTTGCAGCCCAAACCCGATGGCCGCGCCGACCGTCGCATTGAGGATCGCAAACGCGCGCGGCACGCCGCCGGGCAAGATCGGCCGGGTTAAGCTCGTGCGCAGCGGCACGCGATAGCCTTCTGGCTCATCCTCCATCACAGCACCGCACCGCCGGCGAACCCGAAGAAGTTCATGAAGAAGCTGACGGCCGCGAACATGATCGCGATGCCCAGCCCAACGAAGGCGAGCTTGCGCACACCGCCACCGCCTTCTGAGAAGATAATCGTGATGCCAGCGATCACGATGGCGATGACAGCAGCGGCGCGCGCCACCGGGCCGGTGATCGAATCGACAATCTGCTGCAGCGGCCCTTCCCAAGGCATGCCCGAGCCCGCCGCATAGGCTGGCGCAGCCAGCGCTGCGATGCCGATCGCAATGGCGAACACTTTTGGTATTTTATTGGTCGATGCGCGCAGCATGTTGTTACTCCAAGACATAGGATTCCCCGCGAAGGCCGTTGACGCTCACGATCTCGGTGAGCACGCGCCCGCCCTCTCGGCGCGCGATGAAGACGACAAGATCGACCGCGCTCGCGATCAGCCGCTTCGGTGAAGCGGAGATGTTCTCAAGGCAGAGGTCTTCGAGTCGGGTGAGCGCATCGGCGGCGGAGTTCGCATGCAGCGTGAGAAGTCCGCCCGGATGGCCGGTATTCCACGCCTTGAGCACTTCAAGCGCCGCGCCGTCTCGCACCTCGCCGACAACGACTCGATCGGGGCGAAGGCGCAATGTTGTCTGAACCAGATCGCGCATGGTGACGGGAGGGTCGGTGCGCTTGGTTAGGAGCCGCACGACGTTCGCGCTTGCGCATTGAAGCTCGGCCGTGTCTTCGAGAATGACGACGCGGGCATCCGAGAAGGCACGCTCGGCGAGCAGCGCATTGAGCAGAGTCGTTTTGCCGGAACCCGTCCCACCGGCGACAACGATGTTGCGCCGTTCTACTACCGCTTGCCGCAATCGATCGGCTTGCAGTTCGGTTGCAATGCCCCCAGCGACATAATCTTCCAGGCTGAAGATCACGTCCGGGCGTTTGCGGATAACCAGGATTGGCGCCGCGCTGAGCGGCGGCAGCACGGCCTGCACGCGCGCCGCCGTGTCGGGAAGGATTGTTGCGAGCGTCGGCCGGTCCTCGCCGACGGTCTCGCCGGCCTCATGCGCGAGCAGTCGGATCGCCGCCTCGCGGTCGTGTGCGCTCAAGACAATGCCGGTATTGACCAGGCCCTCGCCGACCGCGTCGAGCCACAGCGCGCCATCGGCGTTGATCATGGCTTCGACAACGTCGGCCCGCGCGAGCGCGGCGGCTACACCCTCGCCCAAGGCCCGCTCGATCGCGGAGCGGCGGCGCGCGAGACTGATCGTGCGCACGCTCATGACGCCTCCTCTTCAAGGGCGCCATTCGACGGTGACGTATTGGCTGGCTCAAAGATCGCCAAAGAGCGCCCCGAACTGATCGCCTGAGCGACGAAGTCCAGGAAACGCTCGAAGCGCGCAGCCGCACTCGCGGCGGCGCTTTCCTCAAGATGCTCGTCGAGCGGAGGATTGTGTTCGAGCCAGACGCGGACAAAGAGGAGCAGCGCCTCCTTGACCATGATGTTGTCGCGGATCGCTTTATCGAGCCGCGCTTCCATGCGCGCCACCTGGCGCAGCGCCGGATCGATCTGCTCTCCGTCCTTGCGCCCATAGCGCGCCTGCACCGCCTCCACGATGATGCTGGAGACGGATCTGCCTTGGCGGGTGGCGATGTCGCCAATGCGATCTTCTAGATCGCCCGGCATGTAGATGGTGATCTTGCGCGCCATGGCTCAGATCCCGGTTGCTTGTTGGCGCGGCGCGTCAGGCGGCGACTGGTGAAGACCCGCCGACGCGCGTTCGGACGTGCTCAAATGCCCAAAGAGGTCGGCCTGACCCGCCGGCGCGGGCGCGGGCGTCTGCACGCGCGTCGCGCCCTTCTTGTCGGTGACAAGTCGGCCAAGTGGCGCCACATGGACCCAATCGTGCGCCGTAGTGAGCGGGAGCTTCATTCCGGCGCTCGGCCGCAGCCGACTTTGGAAGATTGCTTCGCGATCGAAGCGCAACTTGCGCGACCGGATCGGCTTTGACCCGGAGATGAAGGTCAATTGCTCGTCGCGCGGGAGCGCGCGGACATCGCCCGGTAACATCAACGGCCGCCGCTCTTCGCGCATCGTTGTCGATCCGCGCGCGAAGAAGAGCGAGCGCGGCCGATCGACTGACTCTTGGGGGCGCATCTCCCAGACTTCGCCAGCCATCGCGGCAAGCGCCTTCGCAGTATCCATGTCCGCAGCGGCGAACGCCGTGACTATATGACAATTGTCGAGAATGACATTGTCGCGGCCATAGGCGCGCGTGATGTGATTGAGACTCTGGCAGACCAGGTAGGATTTGAGCCCGTAGCCGGCCATCGCGCCCATCGCCGTCTCGAAGAACGGCATCCGGCCGAGCTGGGGAAACTCATCAAGGACGAGCAGCAGAGAATGCTTTTTCTCGCGACCTTGCGCGTCCTGCGTCTGCTTTTCCATGAGCGCGCGGGCGATCTGGTTCAGGATGAGCCGCATCAAGGGCATGAGGCGCTGCGCATCCGACGGCGGCGGCTGGAGGAAAAGCGTCACCGGCTTTGCGCCGCACATCAGATCGCCGACGCGAAAATCCGAGGTCGCCGTCTTCGCCGCCACGATCGGATCGGCGAACAGACCGAAGAAACTCTCCGCCGTCGCCTTGACGCCCGATTGCAGGCGCTCCTCGCCCGCGAGGAAACTCTCAGCGGCGTGCAGGACTTCTGGATGCACTTCCGGCATGTTCGTCGCCGGATTGCGCCGATGCAGCGTCGTGCGCATCTCGTTGGCCGTATTCTGTAGGTCGCGGAGCTTCTCGCGCACCGTCGCGAGATTCTTTCGCGACGGCGGCTCGGCATAGAGAACATGCAGTATCAGACCAACGATCACCTGCTTGGCGGAACGATCCCAAAAATCTTGATGGCGCCCATCGCCGGCAGGATCGACGATGATCTCGACAATGTTTTGGACGTCGCGCACTTCGTCGGCGCCAAGACGCACCTCGAACAGCGGATTGAAGGCGATCGAGTCCCCGCGCGTGGGCGCAAAGCGCAACACCGGGCCAATCGTCTCGCGAAAACCCGCTGTCCCCGGAAAGCCGACACGCGGGTCGCCGTCGGCGAGTTCGCCCTTCACATCGAGCACCAAGGCAGACCGTGGCCACGTCAGCAAAGTCGGCACGACATGACCGCGCCCCTTGCCGGATCGAGATGCGCCAACAAGCAATTGATGCTCCGGCCCATCGAAGCAAAGTATCTCGCCGGCATACTTGCCGAGCACCGTCCCTTGCGCTGCAAACAATCCAGCGGCTTCACAATCCTCGAAGCCGCCCCAGGCGTTCGCGCCGAATGGTTTGAGGGCGCGCGACTTTACCAATGCGCTCAGCGCGACAAGCGCCGCGATGGCGACACTCGCAAAAGAGATGAGGCGCGAGATTGCGAATGGCCGCGCAAAGCGGTCAGCCCAACGAGCATCCCAGGCAGCGACTGACCACGGCGCATAGATGCGCGTCTCGCCAATCGTCAGGAGCGGAGCGCCGAGCGCGGCTTGATAAGCGAACACGTGCGCGATGAATTGCGTCGCGGCAGTGAAGCCTACGACCATCAAAATCAGCGCGCTCGCAATTCGCCAGCCCATCGCCCCCTCCCATCCCGCGCATCTGCGCAGAGGAATGAGGGGTGATCACACGCGGACCTTCAGCTTCCCGCGAGGCCTTTCAACTGCCCGATAACCAAGGAATCCGGAGCGCCCGTCGGGGCAGGAAAAGTAACCATATTCATTGGTGACAAGTCACCAATGACGCCCAGGAGAAAATTGGAGCGCGTTTGAGATCACTTGATCCAACGTGTGACTCATCGCGTATTACAACCCTAGGGACGTGGTCTGTACGGACGCTCTGATTCACACAGGCCCCATGGGTGGGCATGGATACGCTGGGCGTCATTGCCGAGTTCTATGCGCTGTGTGAAAGCGCAGAGACTGTGGATCATGTTGCGGGTGCGCTGTTTGAGGCCGCACGCAGCGTGGGATTTCCGCACGCATCATATCTCTGTGGCGGCTCCCCCGAGGCCTCGCACACTCGAATATTTTTAACCAACTACCCGTCGGAATGGCGCCGTCGCTATAACGACAGCGGATATTCGAGCATCGACCCGATTATCAGTCGTGCCCATCGGACGTTAGAGCCCTTCATTTGGGGCGATCCGATCGTGCGCGCCGGTATGTCGCCAAAACAATTGCGGATGATGGAGGAAGCGAAGGCGTTTCATGTGGGCCACGGCTACGCGGTGCCCGTGCATTCCAGCATCCACGTCCGCGCCGCGTGCTTTTTTGCGTCCGAGCACAACGACATTCCGCCCCTTTCATGCAAGGCGTCGCGGCAGATCAGCGTGATTGCGCATGAACACCTTTGTCGGCTTGCAAGGCTATCGGACGGACGTGGAGTAGCGCCGCAGCTTTCCGAGCGCGAACGCACTTGCCTTAACCTTTACAGCCGAGGCCTCGGCGACGCGGAGATCGGCGCGGCGCTGAATATTCGTCTGGCAACAGTCCGCCGGCACCTCGAACGGGCCAAGGTCCGGCTGGGGGTCACAACCCGGCCGGAGGCGCTGGTCCGCGCTTTAGTCTCTGGGCAGATCGATGCCTCGCCCACCCGACACAATATTCCCGATCGGGAAAATATGTAGGGTATAGCCCTCGACACACAGGATATTTCCCGTTCGGTAAAGATTTAGCTTGATAAGGGGACCGCGAATCTCATATTCCCGAGCGGGAAAGATTGAACCATGACACCGATCCAATTCGGCGAGACCATTCGCAAGGCGCGGCGCGCCTTAGGCCTCCGACAAGACGAACTCGCGGGCGCCGCCGGCGTGGGTCTTCGCTTCATAGTCGATCTGGAGGCGGGCAAGCCCACAGCCCAGCTCGGGAAAGCGCTTGCCGTCCTCGACGCACTCGGCGGCGACATCCGCATCGACCTGCCCGCACCCCGCCCAGGCGCCCGAGGATGAAGAGCGCCCTCTCCGTCTGGTGGAACGACGCGATCGTCGGAACATTGCGGCTCGACGAGCATGGCGACACGACATTCGACTATGCGTCCGACTGGTTGGCCGACGCCGATCGGCCAGCCCTGTCGCGATCGCTGCCTAAGCAAGCAGAGCCGTTCGATCGCCGTCGCACGCGCCCGTTCTTCGCGGGCCTCCTGCCCGAGGAGGCACAAAGGGACGCGGTCGCGCGCTCGCTTGGCATCTCTAAGGGCAACGACTTCGCGTTTCTGAAAGCGCTCGGCGGGGATGTCGCCGGCGCACTCACCCTATGGCCGGAGGGCGAGACGCCGCCTGCCTACGACGGCTCGGTGGCGCGCGAACCGCTCGGCGACAACGCGCTCGTCGCTATGCTTGATGCGCTACCAACGCGCCCCTTTCTCGTCGGCGATGAGGGCCTGCGGCTATCGCTTGCGGGCGCGCAATCGAAAATTCCCGTCGTGCTGGTGGACGGCGCCATAGCTCTGCCAGCGCCCGGTCAACCAACCACGCATATTCTCAAGCCGCCAATGACGCGATTTCCGGCAACCACAGAGAATGAGGCGTTCGCCATGCGCCTCGCATCGGCGATAGGTCTGTCTGTGGCCAGCGTAGAAGCGCGCCGCATCAAAGATCGCCCTTTCCTGCTGGTCGAACGCTACGATCGCGCCATTGATGAAGCCGGCGTCGCGCGCCGTCTGCATCAGGAAGATTTTTGTCAGGCGCTCGGCATTCCGCCAGAACTTAAGTACGCGGCCGAAGGCGGACCGACGTTCAAGGTAGGTTTTCAGTTGTTGCGTGACGCCACATCACGTCCCGCGCTTGAGGTCCTGAAGCTTCTCGACGCGGCGATCTTTCAATTGATCGTTGGCAACGCGGATGCGCACGGCAAGAATTATTCCCTGCTCTATGGGCCTGATGGTGCCGTGCTGGCGCCGCTCTATGACCTTCTGTGCACGATCGCCTACCCGGGCGTGTCGCCGAAGCTCGCGATGAAGATCGCGGGGTTGGCGACAATCGAGGATCTGAAGGTTGCGCCCTGGACGCAATTCGCATCGGATACGGGACTGGGCGGCGCCTTTGTTCGGCGACGTGTTTCGGAGCTTGCGGAATCTGTGCGCAGTCACGCCCGTGATGTAGCTGCGTTGCTGGAGCGTGGCTTCGACGCCGATGCCCTTGGACGCTACCGCGACATAGTTGTGAGCCGCGCCGAAGCGGTCGCAAGTTCGGTTTAGCTGGAATTGTACGATGAACGCCGTCGAGATCGAAGAAGCTGTATCAGACTTGGCGGCGGCACCATTTGATGCCACCGAATTCGCCTACGCTTTCCTCGCCGCATTCGGCAACAAGAAGACAACGATTGACCGCCTCCGCAGCGGCGCCACCAATGCGTCAGACGTTCAAGGCGGCGTCCTCCAGCGCAACAACATACACATCGCCGTGTGCGACAAAGGAAAAGTACGCGAGACGCTCGCCGCATTGCGCACGAGCCCCAAAACCGAAAAAGGCAAGATCAAGTTTCTTATCGCCACGGACGGCGAAGAGTTTGAGGCCGACGATATCGCGTCAGGCGATGGCATTGCCTACGCTTATGCCGACTTCGCCAAACACTTTGGGCTGTTTCTGCCCCTCGCGGGCATCTCGACCGTACGCCAGGTCGCGAACAACCCCATCGACATCAAGGCGACCGGGCGCCTTAACAAGCTCTATCTGGAGCTGATCACGGAAAACCCAGAATGGGAGTCCGAGGCACGCCGCCACGATCTCAATCAATTCATGGCTCGGCTGATCTTCTGCATAAAGGACTTCGCCTGCGAAACGGCGAGGCTCTCGCTCCTGATCGCCGAATTCCAATGCGACGCGCGACTGATTGGTCAGCGTGAGGCATGCCTGAACATCTTACCGCTGAAGAAGACGGGGCAAATTCATTGCGGAAACGCTCTGCGGATCGAATGGCTGGCCGTGTGCCCGCCCGCAGAGCGACCCGCTCAAGTCGAACACGACCCCGAGTCACCCCAGAGCCGGCAGGTCGAGAACTTTCCGGAATCGCTCATGCCCGCCATGGCCGAGACGTATCTATGTGGCAACCCGCCCTACGTCGGCAGTCAGTGGCGAACACCGATGCAACAGGAGGAAATGGACCTTATCTTTTCCGGTGAGACCGAGAGCTATCGGGACCTCGACTATGTTGCCGCTTGGTATCTTAACGGCGCTCGATACTGCGCCGCAGGCTCCGCGGACTGCGCATTCGTTGCAACAAAGACAATCTGCCAAGGCATTCAAGTTTCGATGCTGTGGCCACTGATCCTTAACCGCGGCCTCGAAATCGCCTTCGCGCATCGCCCATTTCAGTGGGCCAATCTCGCCAAATCAAACGCGGGCGTGACTTGCGTAGTAGTTGGGCTTTCAAAGAAGGCACGCCGACGGAAACGTATTTTTGATGGTGACACGGCGAAGGATGCCGCGAACATCGGCCCCTATCTCATCGACATGCCGAATATCATTGTCAAAAAATCGTCTAAGCCAATTAACGGCCTTCCCGCGATGGACTACGGCAACAAACCTTCGGATGGCGGCAGATTGATCTTGGATGAGGCGGAGGCCGAATCTCTGATCGCGGGTTTTCCGGAAGCCCGTGCGTTGATCCGACGCTACGTAGGCTCTCAAGAGTTCGTACAGTCGACGATGCGATATTGCCTGTGGATAGATGATGCTCTGCTTCCATTGGCGCTCGGAATTCCGCCGATTGCGGAGCGCGTGGCTCAAGTGCAGGCGTTACGCCTTGCGAGCAAGGGCAAGCAATCCAACGACAATGCTGAGACGCCTCATCGTTTTGTATATGCGCCGCACATCGACGGCGAAGCATTGATTGTGCCCAGCATCACCTCGGAGAACCGACCATACCTTCCGGTTGGCTTCGTCGATGCCCGATCCGTGATCTCGAACAAGGCCATGGCTGTGTATCAGTCACCCACTTGGCTTCTGGCCATCGTCGCTTCTCGCATGCACTGGGTGTGGATCGGAACCGTTTGCGTCCGCATGCGAACAGACTTCTCTTACTCAAACACGCTGGGTTGGAACACCTTTCCGGTGCCATCACTTACCGATGGCAACAGGGCCGACCTCACCCGCACTGCCAAGGATATCCTCTTAGCAAGAGAGGCGCACTTTCCCGCGACCATAGCTGAACTCTACAGCCCAGACGACATGCCGTACTCGCGCCTGCGTTCATCGGCATGCTGCTGTTCTGGCCCGGTTGCATCGCGGCCTTCTACACCGCGCCGGACC